>Ga0209963_1000130_pt1 | contig 277102 bp, 275 predicted proteins | sample ThiBio_1000_biof_2_FD_183957 | JGI IMG/M metagenome (GOLD analysis project Ga0209963, IMG submission 183957) | Wastewater bioreactor microbial communities from Cape Town, South Africa - Thiocy_cont_1000_biof (SPAdes) | ecosystem: Engineered > Bioreactor > Thiocyanate-remediating >... | reverse complement strand
ACGCCGCCATCGCCGGCTACGTCCGCTGGCACAACACCCGAGCCACACCGAAGGTCAACTTCGCCACCGACTCACCGATCCGAACCTGGACCGATTACCCGGCCAGGGCTGCGTGACAAGCCACTAGCCTGGGGATGCCGTGAACCCACCCCTGCTCGACCGCCCGCTGCGGGTGCTGCGCGCCTGCCTGCACCTGCTCGTCGCGGGGCTGCTCGGGCTGGCCGCCGGCGCCGCAGTGGTCCAGAGCGCCGCGCACGCGGGGGCGGTCGTCGCCTCCGCGGCGGTGCTGGGCGTCGTCTATGCGGCCGGTGCCGCGCTCTCCCGGGTGGGCCGGACGGCCGGCGCCACGGCGGTCTGGCTGGCCGCGCTCGACGCCACCTGGCTGGTGCTGCTCGCACTGACCCCCGCCGGGGTCTACCTGGCCTTCCCGCTGTTCTTCCTACAGCTGCACCTGCTCCCGATGCGCCCCGGGCTGCTCGCCGTCGCCGCGACGACCCTCGCCGCGGTCGCCGGGTTCGGCTGGCACCAGGGGTCGCTCACGTTCGCCGCGGTGATCGGGCCGGCGCTGGGCGCCGCGGTCGCGGTCGGCACCGTGCTGGGCTACCAGGCGCTCTACCGCGAGAGCCAGGACCGGGCGAGGCTGATCGACGAGCTCACCGCCACCCGCGGCGAGCTGGCCGCCGCCGAGCGCACGGCGGGCACCCTCGCCGAGCGGGAACGCCTCGCCCGGGAGATCCACGACACCCTCGCCCAGGGTCTGACCAGCATCCAGCTGCTGCTGCGTGCCGCCGAGCGGGCCCTGCCGCAGCGACCCGACACCGCGGCCGAGCACGTCACGCTGGCGCGCACCGCCGCGCAGGACAACCTCGCCGAGGCCCGCCGGTTCGTGCACGCGCTGGCCCCACCCGACCTCGACGACCGGTCACCGGCCACCGCGCTGCACCGGCTGTGCGCGACAACCACGGCGCAGTCCGGGCTGCCCGTCGCGTTCGACCGCAACGGCCCGCCCGCCGAGCTGCCCGCCCCGGTCGAGATAGCGATACTGCGGATCGCGCAGTCGGCGCTGGCCAACGCCGTGCAGCACGCCCGCGCGAGCCGCGTGGAGGTGACGTTGAGCTACATGGACGACGGCGTCGCGCTCGACATCGTCGACGACGGCATCGGGTTCGACCCGGCCGCGCTGCCGGCGCCCGGCAACGCGGGAGGGTACGGGCTGGCCGCGATGCGCGCGAGGGCCCGGGCCCTCGGCGCGACGCTGAGCGTCGAATCGGCGCCGGGCGAGGGCACCGCGGTGGCCGTCAGCTTCAGCGAGGGAGCACCGTGAACCCCACCATCCGGCTGCTGCTGGCCGACGACCACCCCGTGGTGCGACGCGGCCTGCGCGCGGTGCTCGACACCGAACCGGGCTTCACCGTGGTGGCCGAGGCGGCCACCGCAGAGCAGGCCGTGGCGCTGGCCGCCGTCGAGGCCGTCGACGTGGTGCTCATGGACCTGCAGTTCGGGTCCGGAATGCGCGGCGCAGAGGCCACCGCCGCGATCACCGCGCGTCCCGGAGCGCCCCGGGTGCTCATCCTGACCACCTACGACACCGACGCCGACATCCTCGCCGCGATCGAGGCCGGCGCCACCGGCTACCTGCTCAAGGACGCCCCGCCCGACGAGCTCGCCGCCGCCGTGCGCACCGCGGCGGCGGGCAACTCCGCGCTCGCCCCCGCGGTGGCCCACCGGCTGATGACCCGCATGCGCTGCCCCGGTACGGCCCTGAGCCGCCGCGAGACCGAGGTTCTCCAGCACGTCGCCGACGGCCTCTCCAACCAGCAGATCAGCAAGCGACTGCACCTGAGCCAGGCCACCGTCAAATCCCACCTCGTGCACGTCTACGCCAAACTCGGCGTCGAGTCCCGCACCGCCGCCGTCGCAGCCGCGACGGAACGGGGCGTCATCCGCCGCTCCGGCGCGTGACCGTCCGGACTCGGGCGACGGTCAAGCCTCGGATGGTGACCACCACTCGCGACGCCGAGGTGGCTATCGACGTCCGGATGCGTCCGTGCCGAATTGGCGGGCCAGCAGCAGCGCCTTCGCGACCCTCGCCGGGACATCGGTGAAGATCTGGTCGGACAGAGTGCTATTGGTGCGGCGTAGCCGCCGGGCGAGCACCTGCAGCAGCCTGTCGGGGATCTCGGGGCAGGCACTGATCCAGGCTCGCAACGCGGGCCGGTTCACCGCGAGGGCCTCGACCGCGGTGAGTGCGGTAGCGGTGGAGGCCCGCGGGACGGGGTCGAACAGGGCCAGTGAGCCGATCATGTCCGACGGTCCGGCGATCATCAGTACCAGCTCCCGGGCATCAGCCGAGGTACGCCCGACCTTGACCTTGCCGGCAGTGACGATGTACAGGCGGTCTCCGGGCTCGCCCTCCGCGAAGATCACGCCACCGGAGGGGATCTCGACCCGCACCAGCAGCGAGTCCAGCACCTGGCCGATTCCGTCTCGACGCCCTGGCAGATTCCGGCCTGGAAGAGAATCTCGTTCACGACACCCGTCCCCTCGACCGTCGGTGTCGGGCAGCGGCGGAGTCACTGTCACCACCGTTGATCGCGTGGTCATGCGGTGTCCGGGTCGCGGTGGCGCGCGGCGCACGCTCCACAATCGACCTGGCCTTGTTGAGCGATCAGCCGGTGACATCCCGCTGCCTGCCTCCGCCGAACCCCCGAGTACCTCGCGTCCTAGGAACGCTAGGCCCGGCGCACCGAAACGATGAGGATGCTCAACACTACGCGACTGCGCAATGGCTGGCCGACGCGCATGATGTCCGACACTTGCGTATCAGACCGGATGGCGGGGCTCTCCCCGCCGCTCGATCCGGGATCGGATTCATCTCATCATGAGACGCATCCCCCACTGCCGAGCCGCTCGGACTGTCATCAGGGTCGCTCATGCTGAAAGGAAGTCGGCCGGTGAAGGCAGTACGAGTTCACGAGTATCACACCGATCCACGAATCGACGATATCCCGGAGCCTGCGCTCTCGGGGCCGCTCGACGTGATCATCAGGGTCGGTGGCGCCGGCGTCTGCCGCACCGACCTCCACATCATCAACGGGGACTGGGCCGAGGCCATGGCCCCCGAACTGCCCTACGTCATCGGTCACGAGAACGCGGGCTGGGTCCACGAGATCGGCGAAGGCGTCACCAACGTCGCCGTCGGCGACACCGTGATCCTCCACCCGCAGCCGTCCTGCGGACTCTGCCTGGCCTGCCGGCGGGGCCGCGACATGCAGTGCGAGGCGGCCTTCTTCCCGGGCCTGTCCAACAACGACGGCGGCATGGCCGAGTACCTGCGCACCACCGCCCGGGCCTGCATCAAGCTGGACCCGTCCACCAACCCCGCCGACGTCGCCGCACTGGCCGACGCGGGCATCACGGCCTACCACGCGGTGCGCAAGGCCGCGGGCGGCCTGTTCCCCGGCACCACCGCCGTGGTGCAGGGCGCGGGCGGGCTGGGCCACATCGGCATCCAGTCGCTGGCCGCGATCACCAGTGCCCGCATCATCGTCGTCGACCGCAACCCCGACGCGCTCGCGCTGGCCAAGCAGCTCGGCGCGGACGAGACGGTGCTGGCCGACGGCAACCAGGTCGAGGCCGTCAAGGACCTCACCAACGGGCTGGGCGGTGACGTCGTGTTCGACTTCGTCGCCGAGCAGGGCGCCGAGCTCGACGCCTGGCAGATGACCGCCCCGGCCGGATCGCAGTACATCCTCGGCTACGGCGGCGAGTTCAGGGCCCCGACGCTCGACTTCGTCGGCGGCGAGAAGAACGTCATCGGCAACATCGTCGGCACCTACTCCGACCTGACCGAGCTGATGGTCCTGGCCCAGGCCGGGAAGGTCACGCTGCACACCAAGCAGTACCCGCTCGATGCGGCGCTCGACGCCCTCCACGATCTGGATGCAGGCCGGGTCCGCGGCCGCGCAATCCTCGTCCCGTAAATTCTCACGACGCCGCGAGAGGCACCACCACATGTACGAAAAAGATGGAGAGAAATACTTCGTCATCGACTCCCATTCCCACTTCTGGGACGCCAGTCGGGAGAACTGGAAGCCCGGACGCGAGGAGTTCGCGAAGGGCTGGATCGACTGCTTCTACGGCTACCACCAGCTCGGGCCACCGGACACCCACTGGGACTACGAGCACTACCTGAAGGTCTCGCCCGAGGACTTCGAGCGCGACATGTTCACCGAGGGCCACGTCGACCACGTCATCTTCCAGTCGACGTATCTCAAGGACTGGTACACCAACGGCTTCAACACGATCGATCGGAACTCGTCGCTGCTGGAGAAGTGGGGCGACCGGCTGATCGTCAACGGGCGCTTCGACCCGCGCGAGGGCGACGCCGGCCTCAAGCAGCTCGAGGAGGACGCCAAGAAGTACAACCTCAAGGGCGTCAAGGTCTACACCGCGGAGTGGTACGAGGGCTCCCGTGGCTGGCGCCTCGACAGCCCCGAGGCCTACCGGTTCCTGGAGAAGTGCCAGGAGCTGGGCATCAAGAACATCCACGCCCACAAGGGCCCGACGATCTGGCCCCTGGACAAGGACGCGTTCAGCGTCGTCGACGTCGACGCCGCGGCCACCGACCACCAGGACCTGAACTTCATCATCGAGCACGCGGCCATCCCGCGTATCGAGGACTTCTGCTTCATGGCGGTCCAGGAGCCCAACGTCTACGCCGGCCTGTCCGTGGTCATCGGCGGTCTGATGCACGCCCGGCCCAAGTTCTTCGCCAAGGTCATGGGCGAGCTGCTGTTCTGGGTCGGCGAGGACAAGATGACCTTCGGCGGCGACTACAACATCTGGGTGCCGAAGTGGCAGGTCGAGGGCTTCGTCGACTGGCAGATGCCCGACGACGACGCGTTCACCGACTACGGCAAGCTCACCACCGCCACCAAGAAGAAGATCCTCGGGCTCAACGCCGCGAAGCTCTACGACATCCCGGTGCCGGCGGAGTGCCAGCTCGACGCCGGTGCGGGGGCCATGGCGTGATCTCGATCCCACCCGGTTCCGCGCTCGCGGACGCGGTGTGGGCGGCCTTGGGGACGGTGCTCGACCCGGAGTTGGACGAGCCCATCACGGAGCTCGACTTCGTCGAGTCGTGCACCGTCTCTCCCGACGGGGTGGCCACCGTCGGTCTGCGGCTGCCCACGTTCTTCTGCGCGCCGAACTTCTCGTTCCTGATGGTCGCCGACGCCTACGACGCGGTGTCGGCGGTCGAGGGGGTGACGCGTGCGGACGTCACGCTGGCCGACCACCACGCCTCCACCGAGATCAACGGTGGCGTGGCGGCGCAGGCCGGGTTCGTCGGCTCGTTCACCGGCTCGGACCAGGGCGAGGCCGTGGCCGAGCTGGACGAGCTGCGCCTGAAGTTCTTCCGCAAGGCCGCGCTGGCCGGCCAGGACCGCGTCGCGCGGCCGCTGGTCGACGCCGGGGTCGGACCGGACGAGCTGTCGGACATGAACCTCGGTGAGGTGCCCCCGTCCTCGGACCTGGTCCGGATGCGGGAGCGCCGGGCGGCCCTCGGGCTCGTCCACGATGACAGCGCGCCGCTGCTGATCGACGCCGAGGGCAACCGGATCACGCCCGGCCAGGTGCCCCTGCACCTGCGGCGGGCCCGGTTGCAGCGCGTCGGGATCGAGACCAACGGCGAGTTCTGCAAGAGCCTCCTCACCGCGCGCTACGCCGCCGGCGAGAAAGCGCCGGCCTGAGCGGCCACCGCTCCCTGGCAGGTTCGTGTCGAGCCCCGCGGCCCACGGTCGCGGGGCTCGACAGCGTGCGGTCCACCCCGGGCGACCCTGCCGGTTCCGGACGACGCCGGGGCCTACGTCCGTTTCGGCAGGTACAGGTCGGTGATCGTGCCCTCGAACGCCTCGGCGGCCATCGCGACCGTCTCGGACAGGGTCGGGTGGGGGTGGATCGTGAGGCCGATGTCCGCCGCGTCCGCGCCCAGCTCGATGGCCAGGGCCACCTCGGCGATCAGGTCCCCCGCGTGGGGGCCGACGATCCCGCATCCGATGACGCGGCCGCTGGCTTCATCGAAGATCACCTTGGTGATGCCTTCGTCTCGGCCCAAGGACAATGACCGGCCCGATGCCGCCCACGGGAACGTGCCTTTGCCATAGGCGATGCCGCCGGCCTCGGCCCCGGCCTCGGTGACCCCGACCCAGGCGACCTCGGGATCGGTGTAGGCGACGCTGGGGATCACCGCCGCGTCGAAGCACACGGTGTGCCCGGCGGCGACCTCCGCGGCGACCTTGCCCTCGTGCACGGCCTTGTGCGCCAGCATCGGCTGACCGACCACGTCACCGATCGCGAAGATGTGCGGCACGCTGGTGCGTTGTTGCTTGTCGACGGCGATGAACCCACGCTCGTCCACGGCCACCCCCGCGTTCTCCGCGCCGATGGCGCCGCCGTTGGGGCGGCGGCCGACCGCGACGAGCAGCTTGTCGAAGGTGTCCTCGGCCGACCCCGTTCCGTCGAAGCTGACGACCAACCCGGCCGGGGTGGCGCGTACCGCGGTCACCTTGGTGGAGAGCCGGATGCTCTCGTAGTGCTCGCCGATCCGCGCGGCGAGCGGCGCGACGATGTCCCGGTCGGCCTCGGGGATCAGCTGGTCCATCAGCTCGACCACCGTCACCGCCGAACCCAGCTCGGAGTACACCGTGGCCATCTCCAGGCCGATGATCCCGCCGCCGAGCACGAGCAACCGGGCGGGGACGTCGGTGAGTTCCAGCGCACCGGTCGAGTCGACGACCCGCGGGTCGTCCGGGATGAACGGCAGCCGCACCGGCTCCGAGCCGGCCGCGATGATCGCCTGATCGAAGCTCACGATCTTCGACACGCCGTCCGGGGCCGGGGGATCGTCCGTGAACGACACCGTGGGGTTGGACTCCCAACGTCGGCAGATTCTTCGACGGTCATCAAGGTTTCCAGTTGCGTGGGACGGCTGGGACGAGCGCTGATCCGGAGAATGCGGTACCGGGACCGGAACTCACTCGATAGTTCCGCCCAAGAAGCGTGCGTCGATGTATGCGATGCGACGACGAAATCTGGACGGACCTCCGGCCCGGAGCGCGCGTACCCGCCTTGATCAGAGGTCGGGCGCTCTGTCCTGGAGTCCCAGGAGCTGCAGCTGGAGTGCGAGCCGCTCCTGGGCGGAGTCGAGGTTCAGCCGCGTCACGTCGGCGATGCGGTGCAGGCGGTGGCGCAACGTGTTCGGATGGATGTGCAGCGCGCCGGCAGCGGCGGTGGGGTCGCCGAAGTGATCGAGCCAGGCGGCCAGGGTCTCGAGGTACGGGGTGCGGTGGTCACGGTCGTGGGCGACGAGCGCGGGTAGGGGACCACCGAGCAGGCTCACCTCAGCGCGCACCGCTGCCCGGGCCCGTGCCGTGACGACGACGTGCCAGACCTCCTCGATGCCGACGACGGGCCCGCGGACCTGACCGTTGGTCTGTAGCCGTAGGACCTCTGCGGCCTCGGCGCGCGACCGCGGGAGATCCGCGCGCCCGGTGGCGGCGCCGCCGATCGCGGCGGTCAGCTCGGCGTCGTTCGGGTGGACCCCGGTGATGACCGCCCGCAGCCACTGGACCGTTCCCGCGGCGTGCGGGCCGCCGTGGTCGACGAGGAGTGCGACGACGCTGCCGTCCATGTCGGCGAGCAGCGGCTGGTGCCAGCCGTGGCGGCGGGTGATCGCCACCCAGAGGTCCAGCTTCGCGTCGACGGTGGCGGTGGAGCGGGGCGTCCCGAGCGCCGCGACGCGCCACGGTCCGTCGGGGAGCCACGGCTCCGTGGGGCCGCCCGTGCCGTGCAGCACCGCCCGTAGCAGGTCGGTGGCGGCGCGCCCGGCAGCGCCGGTCTGGGCGCGGAGCCGCAGCAGGTGCATCGCGAGGACCGCGGTGGCCCGGGTCAGCTCGTGCACCCGGGCGGGCTCGACCGGTCCGGTGACGACGGCCCAGATCGAGCCCAGCCACTCCCCGGCGGCCCGCACCGGGATCACCAGCCGGGGCTTGATCCCCTCCGGTCCCGCACCGACGTAGATCGGCTCATCCGAATGCGCGAGCTTGCGGAACACCCCCCTGGCCCGGAAGTGCGCGACGATCTGCTCGGGAACCCGGCGGCCGACGATGGTCGAGAGGCGGGCAGGGTCGGTGAGTTCCTGCAGCCCTGAGTAGGCCAGTACTCGGGACTGGGCGTCCTCGATCGTCACGGGCGCGTCGAGTATCGCCGCTGCCGCGTCGGCGACGGCGAAGAGGTCACCATGGACCCCTGCGCCGTCGAGCTGGGCGCCGATGGTGCGGTCGAACGTCCCGCGGAGCAGCCACACGAGATGTGCCCAGGACGCATGGGTCCGGAGTTCGATCAGCGCGACGCCGTTCCGTCCGGCGGCGGCGACGACATCGACGTGCTCGGCGAGCGGCGCCCGCAGGACCACCCCGCCGGCCCTGGCTCGCGCGACCTGTTCGAGCAGGGCGATGCCTCGTTCCGGGTGCGTGATCCCGACGCCGAGAACGAGGTCGCCGGGTACCCCGACCACGCCGTCGTCGAGCTCGGCGAGGGTGAGGTCGTCGACCTCGGCCCCGGCTACGGCGACCACGACGCGCAACAGCGCGGGGCCGACCGCATCAACCAGGGCGGGGATTCCGATCATCGGACGCTCCCGGGTGTCGATGAGAACTCGTTCTGCCACTGCAGCGGAACATCCAGATTGTGCTGGAACCACAATCCTGACATCAAAGACAGGGGCTGTGGGATAACCGGACTCCCCGACGAGCAGGCCACCCTCGGAGGTGTTCGGATCCCGAAAGGAGCCCCACAAAATGACCTCGACCACCCCCACACCCGACCGCATAGCCGTGATCGGTGCCGGCATGGTCGGCCTGGCCACGGCCTGGTTCCTCCAGGAGCGTGGCATGTCGGTCACCGTGCTCGACCGCCGCAGCGTGGCCGCGGGGTCGTCGTGGGGCAACGCCGGCTGGCTCACCCCCGGAATCGCCACTCCTCTGCCCGAGCCCGCCGTGTTGCGGTATGGCCTGCGCGCGGTGCTCAGCCCTGCGTCGCCGATCTACGTGCCGCCGAGTGCCTCGCCGCGCCTGCTCAGGTTCCTCACCGGGTTCGCCCGGCACAGCACGGCCGCCCGGTGGCAGAGCGCCATGCAGGCGCTGGTGCCGATCAACCGCCGCGCGCTGGCCGGCTTCGACGCGCTGACCGATGGTGGCGTCGCCGCCCGGACGGTCGAGGCCAAGTCGTTCCTGGCCGCGTACCGTGACGCCACCGAACGGACGGTGTTGCTGGAGGAGATCCAGCAGATCGACGCCGCGGGCCAGCACATCGACTTCGACGTGCTCACCGGCGCCGAGGCGCGGGAGGTCGAACCGTCGCTGTCCGACGACGTGGGCGCCGCGATCCGGTTGCACGGCCAGCGGTTCATCGATCCCGGCCAGTACGTGCACTCCCTCGCCGACTCCGTCCGCGAGCGCGGCGGCGAGATCCGCGACGGCGTCCCGATCACCGGACTCCGCGACCGCGGCGGCCGGGTCGAGATCGAGACGGCAGGGGGTGCGACCGAGTCCTTCGACGCGGTCGTGCTCGCCACCGGCGCCTGGCTGGGTGAGCTCGCCAGGCCGTTCGGCGTCCGCACCGTGGTGCAGGCGGGGCGGGGGTACAGCTTCAGCGTCCCGATCGAGCACGTACCCTCCGGACCGGTCTACTTCCCCGCCCAGCGGGTGGCCTGCACGCCTCTGGGCGACCGGCTCCGGGTGGCGGGAATGATGGAGCTGCGGACTCCGGACGCCCCGCTCGACCCGCGCCGCATCCAGGCGATTGCCGACGCCGCGCGCCCGCTGCTGCGCGGCGCCGACCTCGACGACCGGACCGACGAGTGGGTCGGTGCCCGCCCGTGCACCCCCGACGGTCTGCCGCTCGTCGGTGCGACCGCATCGCCGCGGGTGTTCGTCGCAGGAGGGCACGGTATGTGGGGCATCACCCTCGGCCCGATCACGGGACAGCTCCTCGCCGAGACGATCGCCACCGGCAGACGTCCCGCCGAGCTGGCGCCGTTCGACCCGTTGCGATGATGTGTGGGCGATCAAGTAAGGCGGTTTCGCGTGGTCGTCGCAACACTCGGACGCATTCAGGGTGCCACGAGATCGGCGGCGAAGACCTCGGCGGGCGTCCGCCACCCGAGGACTTTCCGGGGCCGACGGTTGAGGCGATGCTCGACACGAAGGAGATCGTCAACGGTGTAAGCGCGCAGGTCGGCCTTCTTCTGAAAGTACTGGCGCAGCAGCCCGTTCGTGTTCTCGTTCGTGCCGCGCAGCCACGGGCTGGCGGGCGGGGCAGAGTAGATCCCCTCGCCGAACATGACGGCCAGCAGGTGGTGCTCGGCCATCTCCGAGCCCTGGTCCCAGGTCAGCGTCAACCGCGCGGACGCCGGCACCGACGCCATGACCTGCTCGATGGCCGCACGGCACCGGAACGCTGAATGCCCGTCGGGCAGGTGCACCAGCCGCACCAACCGGGAACGGCGCTCGACGAGCGTGCCGGTCGCGGACTGGCTCATCCGCCCGACGATCAGAGCGCCCTCCCAGTGCCCGATCCGGCTGCGGTCCTCCACCTCGGCCGGGCGGTGATCGATCAGCTGGGCCGGGACGACGAACCGCGGTTGACGGACATCGGCGCGTCGACGATGGCGGCGCAGGGGCCGGCCGGTCCGCAGTTTGGCGGTCAATGTCCTGCTCAGGCCGTCTTCCCCGCCGTGGTAGAGCGCCTGGTAGATCTCGTGGCAGACGTGCCAGGACGGCTGGTCGGGGTAGGCGCTGCGCAAGTGCGCGGCGATCTGCTCGGGGCTCCACTCGTCCTCCAGCAACTTCCGGACGATCTCCCGCAGCCGCGGGTCGCGGCCGATCCGAGACCGGCGGGGCCGGCGCGCTCGTTGCCGGGCCCGGGCGTGCGCGAGGTCGCCGTCGTAGCAGCGGTCGTGGCGTGCGGTGTTGCGGCGCAGCTCCCGACTGATCATCGACGGTGCCCGGCCCAGCCGGCGAGCGATCTCCCGAACCCCACACCCGGCCCGGTGCAGCGACGCGATCCGCTGCCGATCCAGCAACGACAAGAACCGCGACGAGTGCCCGCCCTTAGCCGGTCTTGCGTCCGATCCCGAGAGTGCGGCACGCCTCGACGGTGCCGATCCCGTTCGCCAACAGGGCCCGGTACTGGGGCCTCCACGTCCAACTGCCGCTTGCGTCCACGTCGCGCCATCTGCACACCCCTCATGATCAGGAGTGTTGCGACAAGCCCTCGAACCCACGAACCGCCAGGGGGCCAGATTTCATGATCCGGTGACACCGTCACACGCATCTGTGGACAGCTCGAGGATCCGCGCCGAACTGTGGACAGAATCCCCACCGGAACGCCCCCGTTCCGGCACCCCCACCCAGGGCAAGGCCGGAAGTTCCACTTCCGGCATATCTTGCTGCCCCGAGACCACACATCAGCAACGCACCAACGGAACCTGGCGGCATCCCGTGATCATGAAACGATGGAAGGGCTCGAGCCGAAGCCCGAGCCCCTCCGTGAAGTCCTGCGATCAGGCAGCGGTCTTCTTCCGAGTGCGACGCTTCGGCGCGACCTCCGTCACGACCTCGGGCTCCTCGACGACAACCCGGGCAGGTGCGCTTCCTCGGGTCTGATACGCCTCGATCACCGCGGATGGGATGCGACCTCGCGTCGACACCTCATGTCCGTTGGCCGTGGCCCACTCACGGATCGCGGCAGTTTCCTCGCGACCGCGGGTCGGCCGAGCACCAGCATTCGGTCGCGTCGCCGAGCGTCCGCCGGCGCGACGGGCAGCGGCCACGAACGGAGCGAGCGCGGCGCGAAGCTCCGCAGCGTGCGTCTCGCTCAGGTCGATCTCATAAGTCCTGCCATCGAGCCCGAACCCGATCGACTCGGCGGCATCACCACCGTCGAGGTCATCGACGAGCTTGACCTCAGTTACCTGCGCCATCGTTCTACTTCCATCCATGCTTGGCCGAAGGGGATCGCCCCGATTCTCCACAAGATCCATGGAAAGTCCAACCGAAACACGAGATGCTGACCACACAATAGGCAGTCACGCCGGCTCGCTCGCCAACGCTCGGCGACGCCCTACGCAGTCGCCGGCCACGTACTCCGGTTCCGTGACCGTATCCCTGCCCCTTGCAAGACAACCAACCCGCCGTACCCATTCCGCCGCCTCCAATCGGTGCCGCCCTGGAACATCGGCCCCCACCATCGCCAAGCGGCGCTCCGATTTCTCTGGTCGACCACGCAGAGACCACAGGACAGCAACGGCATGAAGACCTGGTCTCCTACGACGACGTCACCCGACCAGGCCGACCACGAAGTTGTCCACATAAGCGATCTCATCACCCCCAAACGGCTCCTCATCGACCACCGTGGACTTCGCACCTACCTACTGCCCGGTGGTCCGCCGTCTTAACCCAGCCGGCACCCCCAACACCGGCCGGCCAGATGCGCGCAGACCACATCACGGACACAACACCGAGGAGCTTCGACGTGCACCTACTGGACTTGACGCCGGATCACGTCGCCCGCCTCAAGGGAGACGTCGCAATGCCGGACCCGGAACTTCTCACCCTGACCCAAGTCGCCGAGCGTCTGCAGGTCTCGCGCTGGAGCGTCTACCAATTGATCTGGAACGGCGAACTACCCAGCGTCCACCTCGGCCGCTGCCACCGGATCCACGCCCGCGACGGCGAAGGCACGATCTCCAAGAGGTCCGACGGCCGCTACACCGCCGCCATCTACGTCACCCGCCCCGACGGGTCCCGCGGGCGAAAATGGATCTACGGACGCACCCGCGCCGACGTCGACGGCAAACTTGCCGAGCTCGCCCAGCGCGTTCACACAGGCGCTGTCATCGCCACCCGATCACCGACGCTCTCCGAGTATCTCGACTACTGGATCAAGGAAGTCGCCGAGCCGAAACTTCGTCCGACAACCGTCTCGAAGTACCGCACCGCCATCGCGTTGTATCTGCGCCCCGGGCTGGGAACCCAACGCCTCGACAAGCTCACCGTCGCGGCCGTGCAGAAGTACCTGAACTCGCGCCGAGCGATCGGCGACTCGGTAGCGAAGCTCCGGATGATCCGCGAAGTCCTCAGCTCGGCCCTCGGCCGCGCCGTCCGCGAGGAACTCATCCCCCGCAACGTCGCTCAGCTCACCACGCTGCCCGCCGAGCACCGCGCACGCCGGACCGCATGGACCGTCGCACAGGCACGCACCTTCCTGGCAGCCGCGATCGACGATCCGGCCTACCCGGTACTCGCCCTCGTCTACGGCATGCGCCGAGGCGAGATCGCCGCCCTCCGTCAAGACCCGCACCGGCGTCCGAGGATTCCCATTGGCGCCCCTCGCACGTGCCGCGCTCACCGCCCATCGAGCTCACCAGGCCGGGCAACGCGCCGCCGCAGCATCGGAATGGAACGAGACCTGCTACGTCTTCACCACCCGTACAGGTCGGCCCGTCGAGCCGCGCAACGTCTCGCGGTCCTTCGACCGCATCGTCGCAGCCACGGGTCTCCCCGGATCGTGTTCCACGATCTCCGCCGCACCGCCGACCATGCTGAAAGGGCTGGGCATCCCGGCCCGCGACGCCCAAGTGATCCTCGGCCACGCCAACATCGCCGTCACCCTCGGCATCTACAGCGAAGTCTTCGACACCGAAATCGCGACGGCGGTGACTCTCATGGACGGCGCGCTCGGCGGACCTCAGCTCGACGGGAAACCTCACCGCCTGTGAGCTGAGAGCAGGTCATGCACGCGACCTCGCGCCTGCGTTGTTGTCAGAACCTGCAGTCAAACGCCCCCTCCCGAGAACGGGGACGGGCGCCCGTACAGGACGTGCGAGCTGTTCGCCCGGCAGTGTGGCCCCAGCCGCATTGTCATCTCCGGTTGACCCGAATGAGAACGGCCGTGGCCGATCGGGTGTCGAATGAGAACGACCGTGGCCGATCGGGTGTCGAATCGTCACACTGTGCGGCGATCGGCAGTGACGCCGTACCGGTGGAGGAACTCATGCGCTCTGAAGCTCAGATCACCCACGCCCCTCCCGCCACCCATCCCCTTGATCCGCTGTCGGCCGAGGAGATCGGCGCAGTGGCCTCGATCGTCCGCCGGGACCGCGCTCTCGCCGCGTCGATCCGTTTCGTGTCGGTCTCGCTCGCGGAACCGCCCAAGTCCGTACTGCTCGACGGCGGGTCCGACGCCAATCCGACGCGCGCGGCGTCGGTCGTGCTCTACGACCGGGCCACCAGCACCACGGTGGAGGCGGTCGTGTCGCTGACCCGCGACGCGGTCGAGTCGTGGCGTGAGCTCTCCGGCGTGCAGCCCGGCATCATGCTGGAGGAGTTCTTCGCCGCCGAGGATCTCACCCGTGCGGACCCACGGTGGCAGGAGGCCGTCCGCAGACGCGGTGTCACCGACTTCAGCCTGGCTATGCTCGACCCATGGGCGACCGGCTTCAGCGAAGATACGGCCCCCGGCCGCCGGCTGGTCCGGCCGCTGACGTTCATCCGGTCCGAGCCTGACGACAACGGCTACGCCCGTCCGGTTGAGGGCCTGCTCGTCGTGGTCGATCTGGATCGCATGGAGGTCGTGGACGTCCAGGATCACGGCGTGGTTCCGTTGCCTGCGCAGTCGGGCAACTACATGCCCGAGTTGATGACGCGCCCGGGCAACCGGCCCGCGTTCACCGAGTTGCGCGGCGACGTCCTGCCGCTGGAGATCACCCAGCCGGAGGGCCCGAGCTTCACCGTCGACGGCCGTGAGGTGCGCTGGCAGAAGTGGCGGCTGCGGGTGGGGTTCAGCCCGCGCGAGGGGCTGGTCCTGCACACCGTGGGCTACGAGGACCGGGGGCGGCTGCGGTCGGTGATCCACCGGGCGTCGATGTCGGAGATGTACATCCCCTACGGCGACCCGGCCCCCACCCACCGGTTCAAGAACGTGTTCGACGAGGGCGAGTACGGGATCGGGTTCCTGCTCAACCCGCTCGAGCTGGGCTGCGACTGCCTCGGAGAGATCAGGTACTTCGATGCGGTCGTCAATGACGCCGACGGGCGGCCGGTGACCATCCCGAACGCGATCTGCCTGCACGAGGAGGACACCGGGGTCGCCTGGAAGCACACCGACTTCCGCACCGAGAAGACCGAGGTCCGGCGTTCCCGACGGCTGGTGGTCTCCTGCTTCGCCACCGTCGGGAATTACGAGTACGGCTTCTTCTGGTATCTCTACACCGACGCCACGATCGAGTTCGAGGTGAAGCTGACGGGTGTCATCTCCACCGGTGCCGTCGCCGACGGCGAGCGCCCCGGTCACGGCACGCTCGTGGCCCCCAACCTCTACGGACCGCACCACCAGCACTTCTTCAACGTCCGTCTCGACATGGCCGTCGACGGGCAGCGCAACTCGGTCTACGAGGTGGACTCTGCGCCGAGCCCGATCGGGCCGGGCAACGAGACGGGCAACGCCTGGCACACCCGCAAGACACTGCTGGCGCGGGAGAGCGACTCCGGCCGGCTCATCGACCCGTTCGCAGCCCGGTACTGGACGATCGTCAACCCCGAGGTGTACGGCGCCACGGGTGAACCGGTCGCCTACAAACTGGTTCCCGGGGAGAACACGGTCCCGATGGCGGGGGAGGGCACCCAGGCCTGGAACCGCGGCGGGTTCGCCTACAAACACCTGTGGGTCACCGCCTACGACGAGACCCAGCGCTTCGCCGCGGGCGACTACCCCAACCAGAACAAGGGCGGGACCGACGGCTTGCCCGTCTACGTGCAGGCTGACCGGCCGATCGAGTCGGCGGACGTCGTGGTCTGGTACACCTTCTGTGCCCACCACGTGGTTCGGCCCGAGGACTGGCCGGTGATGCCGACGACGCGCATCGGGTTCCACCTCAAACCCGTCGGATTCTTCGACGGCAACCCGGCGCTGGACCTGCCGCCGAGCACGCCGGCCTGCCATTCGGCCCGCGACGGGGACACCGGCGGCGGCGAGGGCAACGGAAAGGTGCACCGGTGAGCGCCCCGCAGGTTCGGCAGAGCGGTGCCGGACTGGCCGACAAGACGATGGGCCCGCTCGAGGTGCTGGCCCAGTCGATCGCGGCGATCGCTCCGAGCGCGGTCATGGCGACCGGACCGGCCCTGATCGTGCTCTCGGCAGGCAACGGTTCCTGGCTGTCCTACGTGATCGCCATGGTGCTGGTGATCCTGATCGGCCTGTGCGTCGCCCAGTTCGGCACCAAGACCGCGTCCGCAGGATCCCTCTACGGCTACGTCGGGCAGAGCCTGGGTGCGGGCGGTGCCTTCGCCGCGGGCTGGGCCCTGGTGATCGGCTACACGTTCATCGCGATGATCGGGGTGGTCGGCGTCGGGATCTACGGCGGGGCGCTGCTCGACGGGATCGGTGTCTCGACCACGTCGAGCGTCGCCCAGGTGGTGATCCTCATCGTTGCGGGGCTCGCGGCCGCGGCGTTCTCCTGGATCGGCATCAAGATCTCCACCCGAGTGGGCCTGGTTCTGGAGATCGTCTCGATCGCCGCGATCCTCATCCTGTTGGTCACGACGATCGTGGAGCGGGGCGCGGCGCCGGACCCGGCCCAGCTCAGCCTCAACGGGTCGAGCTTCGACGGCATCACCTTCGGCGTCGTGCTGGCGGTGCTGGGCTTCGTGGGTTTCGAGAGCGCAGCGGCACTGGGCGCCGAGGCTAAGGACCCGCACCGGGCGATCCCGCGCGCGGTCCTGACCTCGGCCGTCGTGGTCGGTGTCCTCTATGTGTTCGCGGCCTACACCTCGGTGCTCGGGCTCGGCACGGACGGGCTCGGCAACAGCGCCGCGCCGATGGACGACCTGAGCCGCACCGTCGGGCTCAGCGGGTTCCGTTACGTGATCGATCTCGGCGTCACCGCGTCGTTCTTCGCCGTCACGATCGCCAGCATCAACGCGGCGTCGCGGGTGCTGTTCGCCGTGGCGCACGACGGTGTCCTGCACACCGCGCTGCGTCGCGCCCACACGCGGCACCGCACCCCGCACGTCGCGATCCTCGCGTTGCTGCCACCGGTCGTGCTCGTTCCGGCGATCATGATCCTGCTCGGGGTCACGCCGCTGGAGGTCTACGCCTACACCGGTACCATCGGCACCTTTGGCTACCTCACCGCCTACCTGCTGATGGCGGTCGGCATGCCGATCTACCTGCGCCGCCATCACACGGTCCGCACTCATCACTGGGTGCTCTCAGCGGCGGCGGTGGTGGCGATCCTGTACGTCATCTACAAGAACCTGGTGCCCGTCCCGGCGTACCCGTACAACATCCTGCCCTACCTCTACCTGGCGCTGCTGGTGATCGGCATCGTCTGGTATGCCGTCGCGCGAGGCCGCGGAGCAGGTGGCGCGGGGCTCGTCGAACCGCTCAGCGACCCGGCCGCCCAGGAGCTGACGCCAGACTGACCTCCGGACCCGGTCTCAAACCTGGCGGCGATCCGTCGTCCGTCACCGCCCCGGTCGGCGGCGGCCACTGTCTCGTTGAACACGGCGAGGGAGTCCGCCTGCGGGACCGGGGTGAGGTGGCGCCTGCAGCGACACCGTGACCGAGTCCCCGGACCACGCCGACGTCCCGGCTGTGGGCTGCTGCTGGTCGCTGATCACACCGCGCATCGGCAGCGTCCATCCCGGGTCCTGTCCGCCCAGGGCGACGCCCGAGATCAACGCGATCCGGTACGCGGGGACGATCTCCATGCCGACCACCGGACCAGGATGCGCTGGCCGCCAGGGCGAGCACCGACAGTTCCGGTCTCGATCGGCGCGTCGCGGTGGACGGGTCGCCGGGCCCGGTCGTGAGTACGGCGGGTTCCGCGGCGGCCCGCGGTGCGTGGCGGCGGCTGGTCGGCCGGGCGTTAAGCAGCGCCTGGGATGACGACATCTTCAGCGAGTCCGCCTCCTCGGCGTTCTGGCAGACTTTGTCGCTTCCCCCGTTGCTGTCGGGCCTGTTCGGTGCGCTGGGCTACGTCGGGGGATGGTTCGGCCCCGACACCGTCACCGCCGTCCAACAATGGATCATCGGGATGACCAGCGGTGTGTTCAGCCGTAATGTCGCGCGCCGGGTTTGATGGAGACCATCATCATCTCCCTGTATGCGGGTGGGATGACGGTGCGCGACATCGGCCATCACCTGCAGCGCACGCTCGGGGTCGAGCTGTCCCACGACACCATCTCGAAGGTCACCGACGCGGTGCTCGACGAGGTCAAGGCCTGGCAGGCCCGCCCGTTGGAGGAGAGATCTACCCGATCGTCTACCTCGACGCGCTCGTGGTGAAGGTCCGCGACGGCCACACCATCCGCAACCGGGCCGCGCACATCGCTGTCGGGGTCGACCTCGACGGCGTGAAACACGTGGTCGGGATCTGGGTCCAAGCCGCCGAAGGCGCGAAGTTCTGGGCCGGGGTCTGCGCCGAGCTGCGCAACCGCGGCGTGCGCGACGTGCTGATCGTGTGCTGCGACGGCCTGACCGGGTTCCCCGAGGCCATCGAGGCCACCTGGCCACAATCGACCGTGCAGACCTGCACGGTGCACCTGATCCGCGCCGCAATGCGGTTCGTGCCCTACCAGGACCGCAAGAAGGTCGCGGCGGCGTTGCGCCCGATCTACACCGCCCCCACCGTCGAAGCCGCGGAGACCGAACTGCTCGCCTTCGCCGAGTCCGACCTCGGGCGCAAGTATCCCGCAACCGTGTCGACCTGGGAGAACGCGTGGGAGCGGTTCATCCCATTCCTCGCGTTCCCACCCGAGCTACGGAAGATCATCTACACCACCAACGCGATCGAGTCGCTGAACTTCCAGCTCCGCAAGATCATCAAGAACCGCGGCCACTTCCCCAACGACGACGCAGCGATCAAGCTGCTGTGGCTCGCCATCCGCGACATCGAGGACAAACGCGCGCGCCAACGCGCGAAGGAGAAGGGCCTACCCGCAGCGGATCGGCGCGCACCCGCGAAGCTCGTCGAAGGCGCTGCCGTCCAAGGCTGGCGAGCCGCACTCGGCGCGCTGACCCTGACCTATCCCGACCGACTTCAGCCCTACTTGATCTGACCGTTCCGGATCGACTTACACAGACAACTTGACAGGCTCGATCGATGAGCCGCGATGGCCCCACGGATGAGCGCCCAACTCACGGGCGGCCAACGTCGGGAACCCCTTGCTGCGACCGCAGGCCGAGACCGACTGGGATCGTCCGGCGGGCCACCACCGCGCCCTCACCGAGGAGGGTCACCCCGACACACAGCAGCAGCGCCGGACCGCCGGCGGCCTGCGCCGCCCCGACCGCGTAGGCCAGTGCGGTCATGCCGAGCCGGACGATGATCGTGGCCACCCACAGCGCCAAGGTCAGCGGCCGGTAGCGCAGCCACGCCCGGCCCTCCCGTGCCGACACCGCCACCGTCGCGCCCCGGGCCACCCCCAGCAGCACCGACACCACCACGTCGGTGGCGCGTAGCCCGAGCGCGGTCGCCGTCATCCCGAGCCGGGCTTCGCCGAGCACCTGCAGGCCACCGATCACGGTCAGCACCGCCGGCAGCACGAGCAGCCGCCGAACGTTCACCGCCTTGCCCCGCATCCGCGAGACCAGCACGTAACCGACCGCGGCGATCGCCGCGACAACCAGAACGATCGTGATCATGATGCGCCTCCCAGCGCAGCGAGGTAATGGGCAACGTGCGTAACACGAGGTCGCGGCCGCTGATCGGGTTCCCGCTCGTGCCCGCGACGCGGGCACAGCGACGGGGCCTGCCCACCCTCGGACTCGAGAGACACCGTGCTACCCCTGCCGGTCGACGAGGGCCCCGGTGCGGGACAGGGCCGTAGGCGGGACCTCGGAGCCGGTCGGGCGAGTCGGAGCGGGGGCCGGCGCCCGGCGCCGCTGCCGGACGGCCAGCCCGGCGAGAACCGCCAGGCCGGCGAGGCACAGCCACGCGAACACGTCCCCGACCGCGGCGTAGACGGTGCGCGCCCCGCGGGTCGGCAGCTCGGCGACGATCACCTGTTGATCGGTGGTGAAGTAGTCGGCGGCGGCGAGCACGTGGCCCTCGTAGTCGGCGGCCATCGCGAGCCCCTGGCTGGCCGGACGGACCAAGGAAAAGCCGTACTCGATCGCCCGGAACACCGACACGTAGGTGTGCGAGGGGTCGATCGCGGGCCAGTCATCGGCCGGGGCCAGCATCACGTCCGCCCTGGACTGCCCGGCCTGGCGGATCATGCCGGAGTAGTCCATGTCGAAACAGATCACGTTCGCCAGCCGCCCGTACGGGCTGTCGGTCACCGGCACCTTCCCGTCGCCCACCACGAACACGCCCTGATCGGCCGGGGTGGGATGGGTCTTCTGATAGGTCCACACCACCCGACCGGTCGGGTCGATCAGCACCGCCTCGTCGCGGGCGAACGGGCCCGCGACGGGGCCGGTCAGGAACACGGCCAACCCCAGGTCGAGGTAGGTGTTGCCCTGCCGGGCCACGGCGGCGGCGCGTTGCAGCAGCGCCGGCTCGTCCTCCTGCAGCACCGCCGCCCCGGTCGGGGACGTTTCGGGCCACACCACGATCCGGGCACCCCCGCGGGCCTGCTCGGCGCTGTCGGTCAGCAGCCCGTCGTCGAGGGTGGCGAACGCGGCCCGGGCGCAGGCCCGGTCGGCCGGGCTCGCCGTCCCCGCAGCCAGCGCCGAGAGCGTGGCGGCCGGGAGCTGCTGGTGCAGCGCCGCGGCCGCCGCCCGCGACGCGCTGATGCCCGCGACCCGGACGGTGGGCGCGTCCGGGGGCGCCAGCGCCAGCCGCGCCCCGCCACCGAGCAGGATCACCGACACGACCACCACGGACACCAGCACCGGCGTGCGCGCAGCCGGCCAGGCGAATCCGTGCCGCCACACCCACGCGAGCACCGAGGCGAACCAGGCGACCACGAACGTGATGCCCCAGATCCCGGTCACCGACGCCAGCTGCATCAGCGGCAGGTAGCCGTACTGGGTGTAGGCGGTGGAGGTGATCGCCCCGAACGGGCCGAGCGAGCCGAGGTACTCCAGGCCGGTCAACGCGGCCGGGAAGACCAGCGTCGCCGCCACGCCCCGCAATCGGGGGGCGATCAGCCGGTCGGCCACATACGGCACCGTCGCCAACCCGCCGACCAGTACCGCGACCACGTAGGGGACGGCGCCGCCCGGTGCGGTGCCCGGCGGATAGAGGATCGGCGGCAACAGCACCGCGAACACCACCGCCCGCGCGAGCCAGGCCAGCAACAGCCCCGGCACCGCCCGGCGGCCGTGCACGAAACGCAACAGCAACAGCGGCGCCAACCACGCCGCCCACGCGATGTTCCACCGCCCACCCACGAACAGGAACAACCCGGCCGCCACCACCAGCCACAGATAGCCCAACCGGTCCGGTGGACGGGGCGCCGCCTCGTCGACCGGCGGCACGCTCCGCGGTGCCCGACGCGGCGCCGGCGCCCGCGGTGAGGTGTCCATCGGCCCGCCTCCACGATTTGCGTATGGCCTACGGTAGGAAATACCGTACTCCGGTGGAGGCACTCGGGAAACCCCCTCGCCGGCGCCGGCCGCGGGGCTCCCTGACCCGCGAGCAGGTGGTCGACGCCGCCCTCGCGCTCGCCGACGAGCAGGGCCTCGAGGCGCTGAGCATGCAGAACCTCGCCGGCCGCCTGGACTGCGGCGTGATGACCCTCTACGGCTACATCGCCGACAAGGACGACCTGCTCGACGCGATCGCCCAAACAGGACTGCGCGACCTGCGCCTGCCCCGGCCGCTGCCCGACACGCTCGACGGCATCCTGATCGCCTGGGGGCGGGCCCTGCGGGCAACGTTGCTCGACCACCCCAGCCTGCCGATGATCTTCCTGGCTCGGACCGTGATCGGGCCCGGGATCTTCCGCGGTATCGAAGCGCTGCTCGGGCGGCTCACCGCCGCCGGCATGCCGGCCGGCGCCGGCGTGCACGCCGTCTACGCGGTACTGATCTACACCACCGGCTTCGTGGCCTGGGAGATCCCCCGCACCCACCACCAACCCCAAGCGGCCTACGCGGCCCAGTGGCGCCAACGCCTCGCCGGCCTTCCGCCGTCCGAGTTCCCTCTCGCGGGCGGGGTACTCGACGAACTGGGGCACGTCGCCGGCGAGCACCAGTTCGAACTCGGGCTCGCCGCCCTGACCGGCGGCCTGACCAACGGACACACCCCGGCAACATCACGAAGTACCGCCAGCTGAACCACCGACACACGCGATCGTGGACGGACTACCGACACCTACCCGGCGTCCCGGCGCCCGCGGAGGTGGATGATCCCCCGGCGCCCGACCACCAACGGGGCTGCGACGGACGCGACGTAGAGCAGGACCAACGGCTGCCCGGGGCGAGCGCCCGGGGCGATGTCGTAGTTGAACGCCAGCGACGGCCTCACGTGATGCCAGCGAGTGACCTCCAGGTACATCAGGTACCAGGAACCGATCCACACCCCGCCGGCGAGCCACGTCACGAACCGCACCCCACGAGACTGCCAGTCCACCGCGACACTGTCATTCTCGTGGCGCGGCGACACCGTCATTCTCCCGTCGCTCCACACCGGCACCCCATCGGACGCATCGCCATCGACCTGGCGGGCCCGAGCTACGTACACCGACTTCACTGCCGACGCTCCCGCTCACGCGCTCGAGCGAGCGCGGATCGACCAGGTCCGGCCCGAACGGGCGGGGACATCGGTCACGACAGTGGCTCCCATGCCTCCACCGTGACCCCGATTGCGCCCGACGCCCGCAGGGGGCCTCATCCGCTTCGACACGCCAGGGGCACCATCGACGATGCTGAGGCACCTACCTAGCGTCAGCTTGAAGGGACAAGTTGTCTGCCACGGCGGTGCGCTGGGGACTGTTGCGCACATACGCCCACCAGCCACCACCTTGCCGGATCCGGCCGAGTTTCTCGACGTCGAGGTGGATCAGCTCGCCGGGCCCCTGGTCGCTTTGCCAGGTCCAGACCGCACTGCAGCGGGCGGAAACGGCCCCGCACGACGTCATCACGGAAGCGTGGCTTCGCCGGACGCGCCGCAGGCTCATGGACCCCGCGCAGCGCCACCGCCGGGTCGCGGAGATTGCGTTCCGGGGGCTCTGCGGCGCTCCGGTGATGTCGTCACGCCGGTGCCCGGGATCGCGCCAGGGCACGGCGATCCGTTCAGATGAGGCGGCTGATGAGGTAGCCCTGCATCGGCGGGGATGATGGCCACGCCTGGTCCTCGTCGAGTCGGTGGACACCGTCGATGTGCAGCGACCAGTCCCCCACCTGCGGATCCGCCCATCGGCGCTGCCGGTTGCAGGTCTCGGCCGTCACGAGCGCTCCTGTGCGGCGCTGGATGGTGGCCGTCGCCGTCAGCACGATGTCCCCGCCCGTCGGCCGCAGCATCGCCCGGCCGGAGGTCCGCACGCCGTGCGGAACCACCGAGATGGCGACGAACAACAGCCCGATCAGCGCACCGGCGACGCCGGCCGCGGCCGCGAAGAAGTCGTGGAAACCGTCGATGGCGATCCTAGTGTCCCGGTAGGTGAGGCCACACCCGCGGGGAGAAGGTCCACCTCGGCGGTCCGTCCGGTCAACCTCGGTTACTCGAAGACAAGGAGCTGGTTCTCCACGCGTCCGTTCTTCATGAGGCGGGCGAAGGAGGGGTAACGGCCGTAGAGCTTGTGGTGCGCGGCCTGGTAGTCCGCGACGGCGGACCAGTTGAGCGGGAAGAACTCCGTGTAGTTCCAGCTCTTGGCGATGACGCGGTCGCTGCTGGTGGAGCTGACGGTGCCGCAGGTGTGCAGCGGCCAGTCGGTGGAGCCGGCCTGCTCAAGGGAGAGGGAGGAGTCCTTCCCGAGGGCCAGGTCGACCTTGGTGACGCTTCCGCGTTCGGTGTGCTGAGTGGTCACCTCGGCGTCGCTGCGGGCGCTACTCACACCGTCGACGACGTGATGCGCCGCGGCGAAGTCGGTACCGGGGCGGCCCCGCCAGGCGTAGCCACCCTCGTAGCCGCCGTCCTCGTACTCGACGAGCCAGTTCAGCCACACGTTGTGCAGCTTGGTCAGCATCCCCATCTCGGTCCACATCGCGTCCGGGCGGCTGTAGATGTAGTCGAGCATGAAAAGCCCCTCGACCGGCCGGCCGTCGAGGGTCCCGGTGGCCTTGCCCAGGTGCGAGCGCAGCATCTGCGGATACTCGTAGCCCTCCTGCTGCGGGACCCAGAACGTGCAGACCTGGCCCAGACGGCGCGCGGAGATGTCCAGACGCCCGCTGCCGTCGACCCACCGGTAGTTCTCGACCCCGAAGTCGAACCGCCACGTCTGACCGACGTAGCTCACGGCGTCGGGGGTCTCGGTCACGTGGTACCGCTCGGTGATCGGGTTCTCCGCGTACGGGAACAGCACCGGGCACTGGGCGTCGAGCTGGCCGTCGAGGCGGTAGACCCCCATGTTCATGGTCTCGTTCTTGCTCTGGCCCTGGATGCCGCGCATCGCGTTGTACATCTGGCCGTCGTCGTCGGTCAGGACAACGAAGGGACAGATGAACACGGGCGCGTACTCCGGCCGCGGCTGGTGGCTGAGCCGATAGCACTCCAGGGTGGGCTCGTCCTCGAGATACACGTGGTAGCGCATGGTGGTTGCCAATCAGACGGCCGGTTGGTAGACGTAACCTACGTAGCGGTCGCTCCGGCGCGCAAGCCTCGATCCCGGTCGCGGCGGGCGCGCCGCCGGTGCGGACCGGCAGTACAGATCTGGCGATGACGCCATGGCAACGAGGTGGCTCCGATGAGCACTCAGGCGAGCACGACGCCTTCCGGGACCGATCCGTTCGGGGTGTCCCTCGGGCAGCTCCTCGACCTCCGGGCGGCGCAGCGGGCCGACCACCCGTTCGTCTCCTTCCCCGACGGCGATATCACCTACCGCGAGTTCCACGCGAGCGCGCTCGGCCTGGCGAAAGGGCTCGTCGCGGCCGGGCTGCGGCCGGGCGGGCATGTCGGGATCCTCATGCCCAACTGCGTCACCTATCTCGAACTACTTTTCGCCGTGCACATGGCCGGCGGCGTCGCCGTCCCCATCAACGCCCGGTTCCGCCGCCGGGAGCTCGCGTTCGTCCTCGCCCACTCCGACGTCGAGATCCTGGTGACCACCGACCTCATCGACGAGTTCACCGACTACACGGCGCTGGTCGGGCAGGCACTTCCCGGCCTGGCCGAGCACATTGACCCGGCGGCCGAGCTGCGTCTCAGCGACGCGCCCCGCCTGCGACGCATCTACCTTCACGGCACCAGGGAGACTCCTGCGGTCCGACCGCTGTCCGAGCTCGTCGCGGCTGGCCGAAACACGACCGCCGAGCAGGTTCGGCAGGCACTCGACGCACGGTCGACCGAGGACACTGCGGTGTTGCTCTACACCTCCGGCACCACCGCCGACCCCAAGGGCTGCGAACTCACCCACGGCGCCCTCGTCCGCAGCTGGTCGGCCTATGCCGACCTCGTCGACCTGGGCCCGGACGAGTCGATGTGGACCCCGTGCCCCTTCTTCCACGTCGGAGGCATCGGACCCACGTTGTCCGCCCTCGTCCGCGGCGCCACGGTGCTGTCCATGGGCCGCTTCGACGCGCACGTCGCTCTCGCCCACATCGAACGCCGCCACGCCGAGCACCTCTTCCCCGCCTTCCCACCACTCACCCTGGGACTGCTCCGGACGCCGGACTACGACCCGTCCCGGTTGACGTTCGTACGAACGGTTCTCAACGTCGCACCCGGGGAGACCCAACAGGTGATCGCCGATCTGCTCCCGGACAACGCCGTCCTGCTGACCGACTTCGGCATGACGGAAGGCGCCGGCATGATCACCACCACTCCGACCGACGCCGCGGTCGCCGACCGGGTCCACCGCAACGGGGTTCCGCTGCCCGGGATCGAGATCCGCGTGACCGATCCGGAGCAGCCGACCGAGTCCCTGCCCGTCGATATCCCTGGCGAGATCCAGTTCCGCGGCATCAACGCGTTCCGTCGGTACTACAAGGACCCCGCTGAGACCGCGGCGACCATTATCGACGGCGGGTGGGTCCGCACCGGCGACCTCGGCAGTCTCGATGCGCGCGGCCAGCTGCTGTACGTCGGTCGGATCAAGGACATCCTCAAGGTCGGTGGGGAGAACGTGACACCCCTCGAAGTCGAGGCACACCTCACCACCTACCCCGGCGTGCACATGGCACAGGTCGTAGGACGGCCGTCGGAGCGCTACGGCGAGGAACCGGTGGCCTTCGTCGAGCTCGCGTCCGGGGCCACCTGCACGGGCCCGGACCTGATCACCTACTGCCGAGACCACCTGGCCTCCTACAAGGTCCCCCGCGAGATCCGGTTCGTGACCGAGTGGCCCATGTCGGCCACCAAGATCCAGAAGTTCAAGCTCCGCGAGCTCCTCGCGTGACGGCCGGTTAGACCCAATACGAGTCCAGCCGACCCTGGCTATCGCTGGATGCAGGAACCCGAACCGGGGCTGTGCCTACCGCCGCCGCGCCTGCCGCGACGCCACCGGCCGACAAGCCGCCCCCGCTGCCCCGACCTCGTCAACCGGCGGCACGGCCGCTGCCATGGCATCGAAGACGCAGTTCAGCAGCCCTCCGATTGCCGACGGGGTGCCGCGGCGGATGTGAACCTGCGCCCCTGCCGGTTCTTGGGGAGCTCGGCCACGACGACAACGTGTTTGGGGGTCTTGTACCCGGCGAGCCGCTTCCTGGCGTGCTCGACGATCTCCTCGGGTGTCGCGGTCGTCCCGTCACGCAGGACCACGGCGGCGGTGACGGCCTCGATCCACTCCGGGTGCGCCACGCCAAACACGGTTGGCCGGTCAGGCGGGGTGCCGCCAGGTCTCGTACATGACCTGGTTGGAATCGCCGCGCTTGCGGCCCCTCTCCAGGAGGTGCTTGTAGAGGCGCGTGATGGTCTCGATGAACCCCCTGATGGTGAGCGACCTCTTCCTCGGCGACGAGTCCGACGCTCCCGATGCCGATCCGCCTATCGACATCCCATGACGGCCCCCGCTGACGCACAGATCGGGGGTGGCCGCGACGGGAGCCCTTGTCGCCGTGAGGCCGGCAGCGCGCAAGACGCGCGCGGGTCGGCCTGGGCCGGAGCGCGGCCGACAGCCGTCTTGGCTACAGATCCGGCTACCACTGGCGACTTCGATCATGGGATGAAGCCCGCTGAGAACGACGAAGGCCCCTGACCTTGCAGGTCAGGGGCCTATCGGCTTGGTGGGCGATACTGGGATCGAACCAGTGACCTCTTCGGTGTGAACGCTGAAATGAAGCACGAACGCGTGCCCTCGATACACATTGATGCCGGTCAGCAAAGTTAGTGGTCCCGGCCAGAACCGGTCGTACCGGTCGAGCGCTGAGGGTCCTGCTGACTCTTTGCTGACGACGATCACGCAGCGGCCTGCTGCATGGCGCCTGGCAGCGTTCAGCTCACGTTGACGCCGTAGTCCCGGGCGAGTCCGGCGAGGCCGTCGCCGTATCCCTGGCCGACAGCTCTCAACCGCCAGGAACCCTGCCGGCGGTAGATCTCCGCGTAAATGAGCGCGGGCAACACCGGCGAGTCGACCGGTCGGATCGTCAGCTGACTGTTCTCGGCAGCGGGGTCCAGGATCAGCAGAGCTGTCCGAGCGACGTCACCGGTTGAGTCTGTGCCGCTCGCCACGAGAACCAGGCGTTTGCAGTGCTCGGGCAACAGCGACAGCTCGATCGTGGCCCCGTCGGGGTTGTCCCCTCCGCGAAGGCTGATAGCGCCGTCGGCTGCGGTCGGGTCGGTGAAGAAGATCCCTTCGCCGGATCCGGACCAGGTCAGCCCCGGCCACGGGCAAACGCCGGAGCTGGCGACGGCTCCGGTCTGCCGCGTGTGCGGCGCAGCCGACGCACACCCCACAACCGGCCGGCCCCGCCACTACTGCACACGGGCCTGCCAGTTGCCTGCGTGCCGATCCCGCCGGCGCGGCGGCCCCAAGGCCTACGCTTTCCCGTCATGATGACTGCCGCCGAGCTCGAAGCAGTACTGCGGCGCGACTACGAACGCCGCGACGTGGAACTCAAAGGCGCCGGCCCCCGCGGCACCAAGCACCTGTTTGCGAAGATCGCCAAAGCGGCGCTCAGCATGGGCAACCTCCGCGACGGCGGATACGTGGTCATCGGCATCAATGACGACCAGCAAGCGCAGATGCTGCCGGGACTCAACGACGCCGAGCTCGCCTCGTGGATGAGTTACGACGAGGTGGCCGCCGCGTTGGCCGAGTATTGCGACCCGCCGCTACGCATGGAGATCAGCAAGCTGGCTCTGTCATCCGGTGCGACCGTGGCGATCCTGCGTGTTGAGGAATTCGAGGACGTTCCGCACCTGTGCATTCGTGACTTCGGTGACATGAAGAACGCGGTGACGAAAAAGGGTGCGCTCTACGTGCGGAGTCGGAAGTCTCCCGCGACAACCGAGATCGCCTTGTCGAGCGAGCTTCGCGACATCATCACCCTCGCGACGGAGAAGGCCCTGCGAGCCTATGTCCGCACAGCGGAACGGGCCGGATTCTCACTGGCTGACCTCCAGGCTGACGCCGACCGCTACAAAGAGCGCCTCGCATCGGCATGGAGCCGAAGCACCCTCGCGGACATGATCCAGACCAAGGGCCACTGGTCGATCCACATTCGCCCGGAGCTCTTCGCCCTCGACCGCGTCCCCTACCGCCAGCTCGAGCCGATCTTGCAGAACGCGACCGTCCGACTCCTCGGCTGGCCGATGCCCTTCATCGAGACCGGCACCAAACTCCTGCGCGGCAACGATTGGATCGGCACCGATATCAACGACGAGCCGGTCAACTGTTATGAGACCTGGCGATTCCTCACCACTGGCGAGTTCGCCCAACTCGAATCCATCACGACAGACTGGGGACGCACGTTCGTCGGCAGTGAAATACCCGATGGGTTCACCTCGATCATCACCGTGTGGCAAGTCGTTGCCCTAATGACGGAGACGCACGAACTCGCCGCTCGCCTGGCGCTGAGCGCGGCCGGCGCAGACCCCATGCGGGTTGAGATCCGACTTAACGCTCTCGACGGGCGAGCACTGGTACCGGGCCTGCCCGGCCGAGCGTTCATGCTTCCGTTCCGGGCCCCCGAGGGGGAGTCGGTCAACTACGTCGCTACGTATTCACGCGACGATCTGGTGGCGGCTCCTCAGGTGTTGGCGGTGTCGGCATGCGAGGAGTTCTTCGCCCGATTTGGTTGGCAACCGCAGCGCTGGGAAATCGAAGCACAACAGAATCAAATTCAGCGCGGCTGACCGCGGACGAACCGCACCGGGCTCATCGGTGGCCCCGCTCCGTGCGCGGGTCGCGCTTGCGGCCGGTGAGCAGCCGCGCCATGACGGTGTCGATCCCCAGCCGGTGCCACAGCGCGTCGAGGACCAGCGTGCCCCCGACCGGGCGCGAGGAGGTGAACGCCAGCTCCGCCGGGCCGCCACCGGGCGAGGTGCGCAGGGCGGTGGCTGGGTCCAGCAGCCGGGTCAGCGACGCGACCAGCCGGGCGATGGCGTCGCGGTCGAGCTGGTCCTCCCGGCCGAAGCTGTGCAGCACCTTCGGTCGCGAGGTCTTCGTGGCCGGGTCCCACTCGTTGTGCGTCAACTGCAGGTATCGCACGGCCGAGCCGTCCTTGTTTCGCCGTGTCGACACCCGTACGTGCACGTGTCCAGACGTTACACGAGTTCGACCAGCTCAACGATTCGAACATCGATCGAACGTGTGTCCAGTACTTTCACCGGTTTCGGGCCTACCCCAACATCCTGACCTGGGACGATACCGCGGCGTGTGTCCAGATCAGTCCATCAGCTGCGGAACGCGGGGCAGACCCTCGCCGCCGGCAACCACTACTGGTCACCGGGGAGATACCTGGCCGCCAGCGGGGAGAACACTGGCCGTCACCGGGGCGGTAAATGGCCGCCTACGGGGAGTCTGGACTGGCCGCTGTCACTTGTTGATCCTGGGGGTGACATGCAGCCGCTGCTCCAACCGCCCCACTGCTGCCCTTCACCACCCTGGCCGCGGTTGGCACCGGGCCCAGCGGGCGTTCACGATCCTGGGCCCGACAACCCCGCCACCCCCGCCCCGCTGCGCGAAACGGGCCGGCTGGAACCCGCGGACGCTCCCGGTGAACAGCCCGAAGATCAGCCCGCGACGACCGATCCGACGATTCCGAGCCCCCGGCCCATCTTCATCGGTCAGCACTGCTGGCCCCGGTCGTAACAACCCCGCTGCTGGTCGTAGCCGCCCTGCTGCTGGCCCTGGTCGTACTCGCGAACCGTACCTTCCAGGTCGGTCGGGTTGGCCGGCGGCGACGGAGCTCGAGGCAGGATCGCGATGGAGGAGCAGGTCGTGCGGTCGCGTTTCTGGCACACGCAGCGACGGGGCGACGACGGTGTGACCCAGTGGGGAGATCCGCACGGTGACGCCGAGGCGGACCTCCTCGCGAGGGTGCCGACCGGGTTGGCCGCGGCGCTTCCGGCGGTGTCGCCGGCGGTGTTGTTCGTCGCGGTCGTGCAGGTCCGAGCGGGCCGCTCCAATGGGACCTGATGCGCCAGTTCGGGCTCAGCGTCCATGATGCGAAGGCGATCTTGGCCTTCTGCCCAGAGCGAGATCCGTCCGGCAGGTGAACGCGTGCTGACACCCACCGGCGACGAGCGCCGCGCACCGCGTGGGCATCGTACGTATGGGTACAGTCGCTCCGGTTCTAAGGGAACGGATGGGACCTGCGTGAGGGTCACGAGGGGATGGGAGGTGAGGCATCGTGGACGATGAACCTCCCGGTCAACGGGGTGAGGGGCGTGACCGTCATGCGCCGCACGCCCACACCCGCCCTGTCGCCTTGATGTCCATCCCCCGCCCTGCCATGGATCCCTGCCGGTTGTAGCGGCTCGGGTGCGGGGCGCACTCGAGGAGGTCCTCGTGCCCGCTCGCCCCTCGCTTCGCACCACCCAGGTGCTGCGCGCCCGCACCCAGGTCCGCGTCGAGCGGGCCACCACGACCCGCGCGGTCCGGCACGCGATCGTGTCGCTGGCCGGGCTGATCGGCACCCCGGTCCGTAACCAGACCGGCCAGGAGGTCGGGCGGCTGGTCGATGTGGTGGCCCGCCTCTACGGCGAGGAGCGCTACCCGCCCGTCACCGGGCTGGTGATCCGGATCGGACGCCGCCGGGCGTTCATGGACGCCACCGCCATCCACGCCGTCGAGCGGCGCAGCGTCGCGCTGCGCACCGCCCGGTTCGACCTGCGCGACTATCAGCGCCGCCCCGGCGAGGTGCTGCTGGCCCGTGATGTGCTGGATCACCAGCTGGTCGACGTCGACGGCGTGCAGGTCATTCGGGCCGCCGACCTGTACCTGGCCCCGGTCGGGGAGTACACGGTGCTGGTCGGGGTCGATGTCAGCGTGCAGTCGTTGCTGCGGCGGCTGGGCCCCAAGCGGCTGCGCTGGCACCCCACCCCCGACCGAGTCATCGACTGGGACGCCGTCGCCCCGTTCGGGGAGGAGTCCACCGACGGCCCGGCCACGGTCCGGCTGCGACGCAGCCAGGAAGCGTTGCACCGGCTGCGCCCTGGGGAGCTCGCCGACCTGTTGGAGGACCTCGGCCGCCCCGCCCGCCAAGAGCTGCTGGCGTCGTTGCGGCCGGGCGCGGCGGCGGACGCCCTGGAGGAGATGGACCCCGATGAGCTGGAAAGTCTGCTGCGCGAATCCACCCCCGATCAGGCCGCCGCGCTGGTCGCGACGATGGAGTCCGACGAGGCCGTCGACGCCCTGCGCGACCTAAGCGGACAGGAACGCCACGAGTTGCTCGACCGGATGCCAGCCGCCTCCCGCGAGCACCTATTGCGACAGCTGGGTTATCCGGAGCACGAGGCCGGCGGGTTCATGACCACAAGACTCTTGACCGCCAGAGAACACGACACCATCGCCGAGCTGCGGGCGCGACTGGCTGAGTGGACCGAACACCGCAACGAGATCGACGCTGTCGTGATCTGCGATGCCGAGGACCGCGTGGTGGCCGACGTGCCGCTGTTCGACCTGGTCATCGCCCCGCCCGGGCAGACTCTGATCGAGCTGCTGCGCGGCAGCAACCACGTCGACCCGGTCACGGTGGGCCCGCACGCCGACGTCGGTGAGGTCGCCGCCGCGCTGGTGGAGTCCCGGCGGTCCTCGCTGCTGGTCCTCGACGCCGACCGCCGACCGCTGGGACGGATCCTCGCCGACGACGTCGTCGACGCGCTGACCCCCGAGACCGGACGTCGACACTTCCCGAGGCTGCTGCGATGACCACCCGCGACGACAACGCCGGCGACCGAGCCCCGGTCACCGCCGGCACATCCACAACGGAGACACCTTCCCTGGCGCCCCACGATCCGTCGCCTGCGCCGCGACCAGGCGCGACGCTGTGGCAGCGGCTGCGCCGCGGCCGGATCTTCGCCTACCTCGCGATCGCCGGTCCGGGCTTGATCGCCGCGAACGCCGGCAACGACGCCGCCGGCATCGCTACCTACTCCTCGGCCGGATCCCAGTTCGTGTACCGCACCCTGTTCTTCATGGTGCTGGTCACCGTCGCCCTGGTCCTCGTGCAGGAGATGTCGGTCCGGCTGGGCACCTACACCGGTAAAGGACTGGCCGCGCTGATCCGCGAACAGTTCAGCCTGCGCTGGACCGCGCTGGCCCTGTTCTGCGTGCTGCTGGCCAACACCGGGCTGGTGGTCAGCGAGTTCGCCGGTATCGGTGCCGCGTTCGAACTCATCGGCCTCAGCCGGTACGTGGTGGTGCCGATCTTCGCCGTGCTGATCTGGGCTTTGGTGCTGTTCGGGTCCTACCGCTACGCCGAGCGGATCTTCCTGGTGTTCTCGCTGGCATTCCTGGCCTACCCGATCGCCGCGATCCTCGGACACCCCGACTGGTCGGCAGTCGGCGCGAACCTGGTGCTGCCGCACTTCGTCGCCGATAAGGCGTTCGTGCTGCTGGGTGTCGCCCTGATCGGCACCACCGTCAGCCCTTACATGCAGCTTTACGCCGCCGCCGGCGTCGTTGACCGCGGAGCCGGGCCCGGCGACTATCCTTTGGTGCGCGCCGACGCGATCAGTGGCGCCCTGTTCGCCTGCATCATCTCCATCACCATCATCATCGCCACCGGAGCCACCATCGGAGGCCAAGGCCCCCTCGACTCCGCCGACCAAGCCGCCCAAGCACTGCGCCCGGTTGCCGGATCCGGAGCCGAGCTGCTTTTCGCGTTCGGGCTGCTCGGGGCGAGCGCGCTCGCCGGCGCGGTCGTCCCGTTGTCGAGCTCGTACGCGATCAGCGAGGCCATCGGTGTCGAGCGCTCCGTCTCGCGGCGGTTCCGGGAGGCCCCGCTGTTCCTGGGCTTGTTCACCTTTCAGGTGTTCCTCGGCGCCGCGGTCGCGCTCACCCCGGTCAACCTGATCAGCCTGCTGATCGGCACCCAGGTCCTGCAAGGTGTGGTCGCGCCGATCGTGCTCAGTTACATCCTGATCCTGGCCAACCGACGCAGCGTCCTGGGCGACGCGGTCAACGGGCGAGTGTTCCGGGTCGCTGCCACCGTCGCGGTCACCGCGGTTGCGGTCATGTCCCTGCTCCTGGTCGGCCAAACCCTCCTCGGGCTGGTCGGCCTGGCCTGACGGCTGTCCGCGGACGGACAGCTGTCGCGCGCTCACCCCGGGCGCCGTCGTAGACGGCCGAGATCCGCGCACGTCCTGGCGGCCGCATCGATGGCGGCCGGCGGCGGGTTGGAGCAGCGCCACCTCAGCTACGCCATCGTCACCGGCCCGGAAGGGCGGCGGTTGGGTACCGTCCACCCAGCGACCCGCCCTGACGCCACGAGGCCGCATCCAGCGCGGAGGTGTCCGATGAGCACCCAAGCCCAACACGAACCGGCCGCCGTCCCGACCTGATGGTGCTGCGGACGGCCCTACCCCGAGACCGAGCTGACCCGCCTCGGGCAACACCCCGAGGTCGGGTCTGCCTGGGCTGCGCGGTGTTCCTCAAACGGCGCGCCACCGCCCGCCGCGACACTGGAAACCGAAGCCCGGCGACCCGGGCGCGCGGCGCCATCAACACGGCCCGCGATGCCGTAATCAGCCGCGGCTGGCACGAACATGGGCCGTTGGGACGGTTGCTGCGTCGTATCGACCGCTACTTCCCATAGTGGCCTCGATATGCCCCCACATGGCAGCACACCGCGGACACCTTCTCCGGAGCTCCCCGGCCCCGGTCGCCGCCAGCTCGGTACGCTCGGTCCGTGTCCAACCCTTCCGACGTCGAGGCCCGGCTGTCCGCGCTGGAGGCCCGCATAGAGGAGGTCGCCGCCGACGCCGCGGCCGCGCGGCACCTCGCGGCCGCCCGGGATCGTGACCTGGCCGACCTCGGGGTCAAGGTCGACGCCAACCGCTCCGCGATCAACGCCCTCGGCGTGCAGACCGCCGCCGGGGTCGCCGAGACCCGGGCCGCGCTGACCGAGCTACGCACCGAGATGCGCGCAAAGTTCGACCAGGTCGACAACGGCTTCACCGAGATGCGCGGCCGGTTCGACCAGACCGCCGCCGGCATGGCCCAGATCGTCGAGCTGCTCACCGCCCGCGACGACAACCAGTAGTAGTAGTAGCAGCAGCAGGCGGACTCGGGCCTGCGTTCCGCAGTTAACGGTGGGTTCTGGGGCACGTCTTGGCTTTGTGTGCAGGTCAGCGGCTCGCAACGTGTCCGAGATGGCGGCGCTGCTACCGCTGCGACCAGGGCAGAGTGTCCTGGAGATCGGCTTCGGACCCTGCTGATTAACCCGGCTGGCGCCGGGCTGGCCGTCGGCGGTCTGGTCGGTCGAGACCCGCGCGTTCCGGATCCTCATGCTGGGGATCGACTCGGAAACGTCCGACAGTCGTCCGCGACCCGCCCAGTTCCAGACACGGGTTTCGGACGATGCTGGCCGGGCGTGTCGCCCTTCGCCGTGAGACGCCCACATGCGACCGTTATCCGACGGATCGGCGCTCGTCTACGAGCTACGAGCTACGAGAGCGGTTCTGCTTCCAGGAGTGCGGGGTGGCCGTCCGCGCCGGCGGGCAGCGGATAGAAGCTGTGGTGGGTGAGCTCGTCGACGGCGACCACGTGCGCGCCGTCGGCCAGATGATCCGAGCCGACCACGCTCAGGCGGCGATCATGCAGCTCGAGCAGGCTGACCCAGCCGCTCTCGGCGGCGACGTAGAGCCGACGCCAGAACAGGTAACCGCCTCGCCGCCACTCGGCGGCCGCCTCCCACTCAACCGCCTGGCCACCGCGCCGAGGGCGAGCAGGATCGCGGTACCGATCAGTCAGGGGTTGAGCAGCCCGGACCCGAGTACGCCCAGCGCGCCGGCGGCGAGCAAAGCGGGCCAGACGCAGCACAGCACCGGCACCGCGACCAGCGCGGCCATACCGAGCCCGTCGCACAGCAGGTGGCGGGAGGGATCAGCAGACAGGACGGGTGGGTGTTCAATCTCGCTCGTTTAGGTGCGGGGTTTCTCAGGTAACGGGGCGATGCGCTCGCAGGCGTTGAGTGCGGTGCAGTTGTCCGCGGCCAGCGACCGGGCCAGTACGACCAGATCGGCCACCCGCGGGTCGACGACCCGGTAGTGACTGAATCGGCCCTTACGCCGGGCGGCGACGTAGCCGCACTCGGCCAGATACGCCAGGTGCACCGACACCCGTCCCTGGGACAGCCCGGCGTGGGTGACGCACTCGCTGACGGTGTGTTCGCCGGCGAGCAGCAACTCCAGCAGCCGTAGCCGGGTCGGGTCGCCCAACGCGCGGAAGAACTTCGCCACCACTCCCGCCTGCTCACCACCGCCGAGCAGCGGAATCGTCGCCGGTGCGGCCGGTGCGGTGGTGCCCGGGTTGTCGGCCATCCGTGTCCAGTTCCTTCCACGATCGACGCTCCGCCTGCACGAGTGCCAGGAAGCTAGCATACATTCGGCAAAGCAGATTGAACGATTCGGTGACGGGTACCCCGCGATCAGCATCCCGGGGAACCTCCGCCGGGGACCGGGGGTTCCACCGCCCGGCCTGACCGCCTGACCGCACGACTTCCTGGAGGTTGCTCAGTGAATGACACCGATGTGTTCGACCTGGCCGTGATCGGTTCCGGGGGCGCGGCGATGGCGGCGGCGATCGCGGCGCGGCAGGCCGGGAAGACCGTGGGGCTCATCGAGCAGGCCACCCTGGGCGGGACGTGTGTCAACGTCGGCTGTGTGCCGTCCAAGACGTTGCTGGCCGCGGCCGGGGCCCGGCATTCGGCGGTGGGCAACCCGTTCCCGGGCGCACCGACCTCGGCCGGACCGGTGGATCTGGGCGCATTGGTCGGGCAGAAGGACGAGCTGGTCGGGCGGCTGCGCCAGGCCAAGTACGCCGACGTGGCCACCGCCCACGGGTTCGAGATCCGCCCCGGGCATGCCCGGTTCACCAGCGAGGACACCCTGGTCGTGAACGGGCAACCGGTGGCGGCGCGGGCGTATCTGATCGCGACCGGCGCCGACCCCGCGGATCCCGGGCTGCCGGGCCTCGAGGAGGTCGACTGGCTCAGCTCGACCACCGCGATGGAGCTCACGGCGCTGCCGGAGTCGCTGGTCGTCATCGGCGGCGGCTACGTGGGGATGGAGCAGGCGCAGCTGTTCGCCCACCTCGGCGCCCGGGTCACCCTGGTCGGCCGGCTGGCCCCGGCCGCCGAACCGGAGGTCGCTGACGCGCTACGCGGGGTGTTCGCCGATGACGGGATCACGGTCGTCGAGGATCGGGCGGTCGCGGTCGAGACTGTCGACGGGCAGGTCGTGGTGGTGACCCGGTCCGGGCAGCGCGTGAGCGGCGCCAGGCTGCTGGTGGCGACCGGGCGCAGCCCGCGTACCGCGACCCTGGGCCTGGATGTGGCCGGGGTGAAGACCGACGGGCGGGGTTTCGTCGTGGTCGACGAGCGGCAGGCCAGCTCCAACCCGCGGATCTTCGCCGCCGGGGATGTGGCCGGGGGCCCGCAGTACGTCTACGTGGCCGCCGCCACCGGGCGCGCGGCCGCGCTGAACGCCACCGCCGCCGCCGGGGCGCGGCCGGCGGTTGTGGACTACACCGGGATGCCCGGGGTGGTGTTCACCCGCCCGCAGCTTGGCTCGGCCGGGCTCACCGAAGCCCAGGCGCTCGAGGCCGGGTACCGGTGCGTGTGCCGGGTGCTGCACCTGGTCGACGTGCCCCGTGCGCTGGCCAACGGCGACACCCGCGGGGTGGTGAAGCTGGTCGCCGACGCTGAGACCGGGCGGGTCCTGGGTGTGCACGCCGCCGCGGACGCGGCCGGGGAACTGATGCTGGCCGCGACCTACGCGATAAAGGCAGCGATGACCGTGGACGAGGTCGCCGACACCTGGGCGCCGTATCTGACCATGGCCGAGAGCCTGCGCATCGCGGCCGGGTTGTTCCGCACCGACATGCCCACCTCCTGCTGCGCCTGACCCGCGAGGGGCCGCCCCCGGACGGTGTCACGCCGTCTTTAGCTCGGCCACCAGCAGGTCCAGGCCGGTGACGGTGTAGTCGGGTCGGCTGAAGTGGTCGGGGTAGGGCGCGGCGGCCCGGTTGATCCACGCAGTGCGCAGGCCGGCGCGCGCGGCACCGTCGATATCCCAGGGATGGACAGCAACCAGCAGCATCTCCTCGGCCGCGACGCCACAGGTGGATGCGGCGTACCGGTAGCTGCCGGGTGCCGGCTTCCAGGTGCCGGCCTGTTCCACCGACAGCAACCGGTCGAACTCCGCTGCCAGCCCGGCGCGGTCGAGCAGCTTCTGCGCGACGTCGGCAGAACCGTTGCTCAACGTCACCAGGTGGTAGCCATCAGCGCGCAGCGCCCGGACACCATCGGGAACGTCAGGATGGACTGGCAGGTGCGCGAACCCGTCCAGGACGTGGTCGATCGCGGAATCGAGGTCACGATCGAGATCGACCCCGTGTAGGACCGTGCGCAGCGACGCGGCGGCGAGCACGCTGAACCGCTCCGACGCACCGGCCGCGGTGCGCGCGAATCCGTCGCGCAGCAGTCCGGCGAACCAGAGCTTGGCCAGCTGGGCCGGGGCACCGACATCAGTGAACCGCCCAGCCAGCGGCGTCATGTCCGAGAGTGTCTCGTTGACGTCGAACACGATCAGTGGCAGGACCGTTGCGGGTCGGCTGGCAGTCATGGGGTCGTAGTTCCCCGCGGCGACACCGATCAACCGTGACGTCGCCGCCGCATCCCGATCGGGGCCCAGACCGTCGGGCGCCCACGACCAGTGACCCTCGGTGAGCGGCCGGTCTCCTCCAGCAGCACCGTGGCGAGCTGCCCGAAGGTTGCCAACGCGTCGCCGAGGCGGGAGGTCTCGGACCCCGGCGGCCCGGCGCAGCGCGGGTCCCGCTCCGTTGCCCGCATCCGGTCCGCGCCCTGCCCCGGACCTGCTGCGCTGTCGTGTCCTGGTCTCTGTCACGTTCATCGCTTCCGGGTAACAAGCGTTGCTGTTCAGCGCGGTTGCCGCGGCCGTGGAACCTTGACCTCGGGTACGGTCAATCGATGGGGCGCGACGGACGCGAGGCTGTGCTCGGCCACATCATCGTGCACGCACCCGCCGCCCCGGCCGACCCGGTCCGCACGTGACCCGCATCCCGCCCTCGCGGGTCGGGCTGCGCGCGGTGTTCGCCCACCCCGGCTATCGCCGGCTGTGGACCGCGCGCACGGTGTCCCAGGCCGGGGACGTGTTCGCCACCGTGGCCCTGGCGTTGTTGGTGTTCGACCTGACCGGGACGGCGCTGGGGGTCAGCGCGGTGGTGTTCGCCGAGATCATCCCGGTGTTGCTGCTGGCCCCGCTGGCCGGCACGCTGGTCGACCGGCTGCCCCGGGTGGCGGTGATGGTCGCCGCCGATGTGTGGCGCGCCGTTCTGGCCGCCGCACTGATCTTTGTCGGGCCCAACGTGGTCGCGGTGTACGCGATCGCGTTCGGGCTCTCGGTCGGCGCGGTGCTGTTCAACCCGGCCGCGGGCAGTGCCCTCCCCACGCTGGTGGGAGACACCGAGCTGGTCGCGGCGAACTCCGGTATCTGGACCGCGGCGGTGCTGTCGCAGATCGCGCTGGCCCCGCTGGCCGGGATCTTCTACACCGCGCTGGGCTCCGGGCCGGCGTTCGGGATCAACGCCGCCAGCTTCGCGCTGAGCGCGATCGTGCTGCTCGGGCTGCGACTGCCCGCCCCGCCGGCACGCACCGAGCGGCGCGGGTTCTTCGCCGACGCCGCCGCCGGGATCCGGTTGCTGGCCACCGACCGGCTGCTGCGGGCGCTGGGCGCCGGGCAACTGCTGGCCGCGCTGTCGGCGGGCGCGACCAGCGCGCTGCTCGTGGTGCTGGCCCGCGACCACCTGGCGCTCCCACCGGGCGGGTATGGGCTGCTACTCGGTGCGATCGGGATCGGCGCCGCGCTCGGCCCGTTCCTGCTGACCCGGCTGGTCGCCGACCCGCGCCGGCCGGTGTTCGTGTTCGGGCCCTACGTGTTGCGCGGCCTGGTGGATGTCGCCCTCGCCACGTTCACCGCGCTCCCGCTCGCGCTGGTCGCGCTCGCGGTCTACGGGATGGGCACCTCCAGCGGCGCGGTCACCTTCACCTCGCTTCTGCAAACCCACACCCCCGAACGCGCCCGCGGCCGGATCTTCGCTGCCTTCGACGTGTTCTGGCAGCTCGGCCGCCTGGTCTCCCTGCTCGCCGGCGGGCTGCTCGCCGCCGCGCTCGGCATCGCGGCCGTCTACTACCTCGGCGGCGCGCTGCTGCTGCTCGCCGCCGCCATCGGATGGCGCGCCACACCGAGCGCGGCCGGTCACGGGCAGCAGCGCTCCCACCGGTAGCGCCTCTGCCGTGCCGAACGGCAGGCCACACGTAACCCCTGCGGTCCCGGGTCCGTCACGTGCAGGACGTGTTCACCGAGTGCAGCGAGTCGACGACGGCCGTTCGCCATTTCACTGAGGACCGCGGGCGACCGGAGGCCCCCGCTGGGCGCGCCCGCCGGTCACAGGTCCGCGGGATGGACGGTGCCCAGCAGGCGCCCGTCGGGATCGGCGACGATCGCGTAGGTCAAGCCTTTCTCGACCAGCCGAGCCTTGATCGCGGCGGCCGGTTCGTGCGGGCGCAGCGTGGACGGCCCGGGCTCCATCACCTCGCTCACCGCCCGGTCGGGATCGCCATCGTCGAGGGCGGCGGCGCGCAACCGCCCGAGCAGGGTGCCCTCGGCGGTGGTGACCAGCGCGAAGCGGTGCGCGGACGTGGCGACCCGGGCCCGCAGCACCGCGACCGGTTCGTCGGGGCGCGCGGTGCTCACCTCGTGACGCAGGTGCTGCCCGATCGTCGGGGTGTCGGCGTCGGTCCCCGCGACCGGCTGGTTGCGGGCGAGCCAGTCCACCTTCCCCAGCACGTAGTCATGGACCTGGGTGAAGCCGAGCGTGGCGAGCCGGCACGCGGCTCGTGGGCTCATATCTCAAAGGGCGTCCCAGCAGTACACGATGACCGGCCGGGTCCGTTCCAGACCGGCGGTCGTGGCGGCGTCGAGGGTCTTGAGCGGAATGTTGACCGCGCCGGGCAGGTGCATCTCGCCGTACTCGCCCGCCGGGAGCACCTCGACGAGCTGTGCGCCGTCGTCGAGCAGCCGACGCAGCTGGGGGTAGTCGATGGCCGTCATCTGTCTCTCCTCGGGTGGGGGCCTGGCGGCACTGTGCCGGTGCCTGAGCTACCGCACCGGTCAGGCGTGCGACTCGCAGTAGGTCTTCAGGCCGCGGAGCCCGTCCTCGATCGCCGGGCCGAGCGTGTCGGCGACCTCGTCGGGGGTGACCTCGGTGCTGTAGACGACCAGGCTGGACCCGGCCTGGTCGAGCACGTCCACGGTGCCCAGGTGCGAGGTGACCGGGACCCCGCCGCCGACGATGCGGTATTGGAACCGGCGCAGCTGCGGGTCGTTGGTGACGATCTCCTCGTCCAGCGGGACATCGCCGTCGAGCGTGCAGTGCCGCTGCTCGCCGCTCGCCTCGGAGGTCTTCACCGTCGGGAACCAGGCCGAGATGTTCCCGGCGTCACTGACGACCGACCAGACCTCGGCGGGAGGCCGGTCGATGGTGAGATGGGTACGCAGGGTGGCCATCAAGAACTCCTCCTCGTGGGTGCACTGGCCGCTCGGCCGGCTGAGGTCGGGATGCCCTCGGTGAGGGGCCGCGAACCTGGACTGTCAGGGAGATGACACGATCGCGGTGGTCGAGCCCAGCGGCGGACGACGAGCCGGACGCGCGGATCAGCGCCGCCGCCGTGGCGGTGTCAGGCCCGTGGGTGGCGGCGCGTGGGATCGGCTCCGCGATCGTGAGCATCCGGGTCCGGGCCATCGTCGGGGCGTCTGTCCCGGTTCGCCGGATGGCTGGGCCTGTTGTGGTCGAGGAGGCGGTCCGCGAATTCCTCCAGCCGCCGCACGGCCGCGGGCGGCGCAGGGTGCCCCTGGGCCAGGGCGTCACGAAGCCGGAGGTAGGCCTCGGCCTCGAGCCCGCAGGGCCGGCAGCAGGCGAGGTGCGTGCGCAGCAGGTCGGTGGCGGCGCTGTCGAGGTGCCCGTCGAGGTAGTCCTGCAACAGCGCGTTGGCCTGTCGGCAGCGGGTGCGCAGCAGCGGGGAGCAGCGCAGCGTGTAGCGCAGCCGGGAGAACGCGCTCATCGGGCGGCTCGTCTCGGCACGTCGCCGGGTCTGGGTGCGACGCCGACGGCGCCGAGTCGGTGGCGCATCCGGGTCCGTGCGGCGTGCAGCCGGCTCATGACGGTGCCTTCCGGGAGGTCGAGTCGGTGGGCGGCCTGGGCGACCGACAGTCCTTGTACGTCGACGAGGATGACGACGGCGCGCTGGCGGTCGGTGAGATCATCGACCGCCTGTTTCACCGCGGTGTCGAACTCGCGGCCCAGCGCGATCCGTTCGGCCGAATCGTGGGGTGGGGCCAGGGGTAGCTCGTCCAGGTCGATGCCGGGGTCGCGCAGCAGGTTCGGGCTCTGCCTTCGGCGGTTGTTGGATGCGGTGTGGCGCAGGATGGTCAGCAGCCAGGCCCGGGGGTGGGTTCCGTCGAACTGGTGCAGGGCCCGGTAGGCGCGGATCAGTGTGTCCTGAACGAGGTCCTCGGCGTCGCTGAGCTGCCCGGTCAGCGCGCGCGCCGCCCGCAGCAGGGTCGGGATGTGCGGGACGACGTGGCGTCTGAACAGCTCGTCGCGTCCAAGCGGGGACCACACTTCGGTGTCCATACCGGCGATAGCCCTCGCAAAGTGTGGAAGGGAAGCTGACCGTGCGGTGAGGCTGTTGTGGGCGGCGGTCCGGGGCCCGGGCACGGGGAGGTCGACACCCGTGCCCGGCCCCGGGCCTGGTCGGGCCCCAGCGGGATGGCCCGTCCCGCGTCGTGCCCGTCCCTCGCGTGCCCGGGCGCGAACTCAGCCCAGCAGCCCACCCAGCCCGTAGCTGCCGTAGCCGTAGCTGCTGTAGCCGTAGCCGTCGGTGTTGTCGCCGTTGTCGGTGTTGTAGCCGTTGTCGTAGTAGCCGCCGCCGAACAGGCCGTCGACCAGGTCACCCACGACGCCATCGCCGTAGCCGTTGTTGCCGTAGCCGTTGTTGTCGTAGCCGTTGTTGTCGTAGCCGTTGTTGTCGTGACGGTGGCGGTCGTTGGTGGTGCTGTTGTCGGTGGCGGTCCAGTCCTGGGTGTAGGCGGTGTTGACCACTGCGGCGCTGGTCGTGGCGGCGGGGCTGGTGGTGGCGGTCGAGGCGAATGCGGCGCCGGCGCCGGCGACCATCAGCGGGACGGCGAGGGCGCCGACGACCAGGGAGCGCTTGAACTGACGCATGGGAATGATGTCCCTTCATGGGGGTGGTGGGCGTGGTGTCTCGCCGACGGTTCTCGGCGGGAGCGTCACGTCGCGGGATCTCGTGTGGCCCGCATCAGGAGGAACCCCTGTTCGGTGCGTCGGCCTTCGGTGTCGGCCGCGGCTGTACACGATCGGCGGGACAGCACGGCCGGAGCGAATGCCGACGACCCGAAATGGGGTTGCGCAGCGAGCGAGGTCGGTGACGCGGCGCGGCGGAGTCGCTCTACCGGCGGCACGCACGTCCGTGGCCATCCGTGACACTGCCCGCCGATGCCGCAGCTTCTCGCGGGGGCCGGCTGCCCCAGACCCGCGGAATAGGGCAGCCCGCGCTCGGGTTCCCCAGGCGTGATACCCCCCAGGGGCACATCACAGAGAGTGAACAGTGGGTGGGGATCGGGGAGGTCGGAGCGTGGAGCAGGAACCGGGACCGGTCGCGGCATGCGCGGTGCCGAGCAGGGGCGCCTACATGGATGAGGAGCTGAAGGCGGATCTGCGCCGGCGGTTGTCGAAGGCCTCGGGGCAGGTGCTGGGGGTCAACCGCATGATCGACGAGGACCGCTACTGCGTCGATGTCCTCGATCAGATCGCGGCCGCGCAGAAGGCCCTCGACGGGGTCGCGAAGAAGGTCATGCGCAACTACCTGCAGAGCTGCGTCACCGACGCGATCTCCGGCGGCGACCCGTTGATCTACGACGAGCTGATGGGCGTGATCTTCCGCCATCGCTGACCGCACGACGAAGAAGGGACTCCGCGGATGCCGCAGACGCCACGACCCACCAATGACGAGCCGCGCCTGCCGGCGTGCCCGGTCGACGGACAGACCGGTGAGACGGTGCCCGACTGCTCGACCTCGCCGGCGCGGCGGCTGGGCTTCGTGGCCGGGGAACTGCGCGGGATCTGGCGCGGGATCTGGCGCGGACACCGCGCCCGGAAGCGGAATCGGAAGGAGTGACCCGAATGGACACCGCATGGCACATCGTCAGTGACGGCGTCGCGATGGCGTTCTACATGTTGTGGGACACCTTGTGGGCGCTGGTGGTGGGGTTCGCACTGTCCGGGATGGTGCAGGCCTTCGCCTCGCGTCGGGCGATGCACCGGGTGCTGGGCCGGCTCACGGCCGGCTCTGTGACCCGGGCGTCGCTGCTGGGGGCGGCGAGTTCGTCGTGTTCGTATGCGGCGAGCGCGCTGGCGCGGTCGTTGTTCGCCCGCTCGGCGAACTTCACCGCGGCGATGATCTTCATGTTGGCCTCCACCAACCTCAACATCGCGATCGGGCTGGTGATCTGGCTGCTGATCGGCTGGCAGTTCGCGCTCGCCCAGTTCGTCGGCGGCGCCATCATGATCGCGTTGCTGGCGGTGGTGCTGCCCCGGGTGTTGCCCGCCGACCTGCTGGCGCGGGTGCAGCAGCGGCTCGCCGCGACCAGCGGAACCGACGAGGACACCGAGGTTGTGGCGCTGCGCGAGCGGCTGCGCAGCCCCGGGGCGTGGGCCGACGCCGCCGGCTACACGGTGTCGGACCTGACGATGCTGCGCAAGGAACTCCTCGGTGGCTTGCTGATCGCAGGCTTCCTCGCCGGTGTCCCGAGCGCGGTGTGGCAGGTGCTGTTCGTGCCCGGGCACGGGGCGTGGTCGAGCATCGAGAACGCGGTGCTGGGCCCGTTCATCGCGCTGGTCAGCTTCGTGTGCTCGGTGGGCAACGTGCCGTTGGCGGCGGCGCTGTGGCACGGCGGGATCAGCTTCGGCGGCACGATCGCGTTCATCTTCGCCGACCTGATCGCGCTGCCGCTGGTACTGATCTACCGCAAGTTCTACGGCACGAAGGTCGCGTTGCGGCTGTTGGGGGCGTTCTGGCTGGTGATGAGCGTGGCCGGGCTGGCCACGGAGTACCTGTTCACCGCCGTGCATCTGGTGCCGGCCACGCGTCCGGTCACCGTGGTGCCGACCGGGGTGCACTGGGACTACACCACGATCCTCAACATCATCGCGCTGGTGGTGTTCGCGGGGATCTACTGGCTGTACCGCAGCCGGGACCGATTCGGCGGTGGTGGCGGGTACGCGACCGATGTGGTGTGCGGGATGCAGGTGGAGAAGGCCAACGCTCCGGCCACGGCCGAGCACCAGGGGCAGCTGTTGTACTTCTGCTCCGACCGGTGCCGGGAGCGGTTCACCACCGATCCCGCCAAGTTCGCTACCGGCGCGCAGCGCAACCCGGCGGGCGGCGCAGGCTCCGCCGACGCCGCGGTCGATCCGGTATGCGGGATGGACGTGGACCCGCAGCACGCGGCCGGGACCGCCGAACACGCCGGGCACAGCTACCACTTCTGCTCGACCGGGTGCCGCGACAGCTTCCGCTCCGACCCGGTGCGCTACGCGCCCGCCGACACCGGAGCCCGGTAGCAGACGGTCAACCCGGCGCCGCCCGGGACTCCACCCGGCATGTCAGCGCCCGCCGTTCCGATACCCGGCATGGCCGGCGCTGGACCCGCCGGGTGAGGCGGACCGGGCCGTCTCAGCAGCCGGCGGCCGAGCGTGCGGCGCAGACCAGACGCTCGGGGGCGACCCGGTCGTCGGGGCTGCGGGGCCGCCACCGGCGGGTGATGACGCCGTCGGTGACGATCGCGTCCCCGCCGAGCTGACGGGTGTCCTCGACGGGGCGCTGCAACTGCCGGCCGCGCAGGCGGGCCCGCGCGTAGAAGGCGAGGGTGCCCGGCGAGTAGACCCGCCACACCGGGGCCCGGCGCAGCCCGAGCAGCCGGTAGACGGTGCGCTGCTCGTCAGCGAGCATCGGGCCGCTCAAGTGCAGGTGTTCGGCCAGCTCGCGCAGGGGTTGCGGCGGGCTGAACCCGATGGTGACCAGGCCGATGCCGGTTCCGTGGAGAAGGTGCTGCACCTGGACCAGGTGCTCCTGGCAGGGCAGTCAATAGCGGTGCCGGATCAGGGTCAGCACCCACACCCCGGCCAGAGCGCCCAGATGCACCGGGTCGCCGGTGTCGACGTCGGGAAGCTCGATACCGGCCAGCGACAGCTGGACGGGCTGATCACGCATGGCGTACTCACTCTCGATCTCGGGTTGGACGCGGTGCTCCGACGGCCGGTCAGCAGCACCCGGCGGCCGGGTCGCCGCCGGGGCGGGTGAGCCCGGCGACGTCGCGCCGGGTCGGCGGCTGCGGGTCGGCGGTGGTGAGGGCGGCGGGGGTGGTGCACGCGAACGCAGGCGCCGTGTGCGGGTCGATGGGCTCGACCGGTTCGAGCAGCTCGAACAACCCGGTGTAGGGGGCCCGGGTGTAGAGCTGGAAGGTCTTCGCGCAGACCGCGCTCGGCACGCCCCGGTGCAGGACGTGCCCGTCGTCGTCGAGGACCGCCTTGAACGGGCCCGGGTAGATCACAGCCTGGCCATGATCGCGGCACTCGCCGTGCTTGCCCTTGTAGGCCACAACGGTGACGGCGCGGAACTCGATGCCCTCCACCACCCGCCAAGGCTGCACATCCCGCTTGACGAGGTGGATGCCGTGGAACCCGGCCTGCTCGAACGCCGCGAGGAACGCTCTCTCCTGCAGCGCCCCGGAGATGCAGCCGCTCCACAGCTCCGCGTCCGCGCGCAGCCGCGCGGGTACCTCGGTGGAGGCGACGATGTCGGAGATCACCGCCCGCCCGCCCCGGCGCAGGACCCGGAAGATCTCGGCGAACAGTGCGGTCTTCTGTTCGGTGGCGACCAGGTTGAGCACGCAGTTGCTCATCACCACATCAACCGCGTCGTCGGCGATCAGCGGCTCCTCGACGCGCAACCGTCGCTGCTCGGTCTCCAGCGCGGCCAGCGCGTCGAGGTCGGTGACGGGACGAACACTGAGCCAGTGCTGCAGCGCGTCGAGGTCCAGGGCCAGGTCCTGGATGCGGGCTTTGCGGAACTCCACGCCGCCGTGCCCGACCCGCTCGGCGACCACCGGCGCCGCGGCGCGCGCCACGGAGAGCATGTCGTCGTTGACATCGACACCGATCACCCGCCCGCCCGGGCCGACGACCTGGGAGGCGATGAAACAGATCTTCCCGGTGCCCGAGCCCAGATCCAACACCGTCTCACCGGCGGAGAGGTAGCGGCTGGGGTCCCCGCATCCGTAGTCACGCTCCAGCACGGCCGCGGGGATCGCGGCCAGGAAGCGCGGGTCGTAGTCGACCGGGCAGCACAGCGCCGCCTCGACCTGCTGCGCGCTCGCGCTGTAGCGTCGTGCCACCGCCTGCTCCTGATCGGCGACTGGTGGGTGTGGGGCGGCAGCGGTGGTACCCGCTGTGGTGGATATCTGGCTCATCGAACCTCCGGGATTCATCGGGGTGGCACCGGTTGCGCGGTGGACACGTTCTGCGGGGTGTAGCTGCCGATGATCTGGTCGACCTGCTCGTAGCCCACACGCAGCAAGAACGTGCTCAGCCGGCCGTAGGACTTCGCGCCCAGAACGAAGAACCCGGGCTCGGGGGTGCGCAGCGCGTCGACGCCGACGGCGGGTTGGGCCAGGCAGTCCGAGACTGCGGTGTCGAGCAGGGTCGCGGAGAGGTTCATCGGTGCGGCGGTGGCGTAGCACTCGTGGACCTGCAGCTGCCGGTAGAGCCCGGCGTCCCCGACGTACCCGGTGAGGCTCAGCAGGTGGTCGACGAGCAGTTCCCGCGGGCCGTGCGGTGACCCCAGCAGCGCCCGGACCCGTCCGTGGTCGGCATGAAGCGATTGGATCGTGGCACCGGTGTGCACGGTGACGCGGGCGTTGTCACCGGCGGCGAGGCGGCGGGCGGTGTCGACGAGGTCCTGGCGGCCGGGCAGGGCGTCGCCGCGGATCTCGCCCCAGCCCGGGTCCGGATCGCGGATCACCCAGTGCAGGCGGGTGCCGGGGAGCGCGGCGAGGCTGCGCGCGGCGGTCTGCGCGGACTTCCCGGCGCCGACGAGCAGGACCGTGCCCCGCCAGCGGGCCCGGTCCCGGTCGGTGTCTAGCGGGGGCAGGGTGCGCACGATCCGCTCGCCCAGCCCGGTCTCGCCCGGCGCGGCGATACCGCCCTCGCCCGTCGGGTTGGGCTGGCCGTAGGTGCCGGTGCAGTCCAGAACCAGGTCGGCGGAGTGCACCTGCTCGCCGCCGGGCCCGTCGATCAGCAGCCGCAACGGTGCCGCAGCGCGGGCTGCGGTGGAGATCTCCTCGTGTTTGAGCAGACCGGTGCGTCCCACCGCCATGACGCGGTGCGCCAGCCGGATCCGCCCGGCAAGCGCCGGGCCGGCTGCGAGCGGGCGCAGCACCGAGTCCCAGAGCTCGGTCCCGGTCGGGCAGATCGCGCCCTCGGGCGGGTCGGGCAGGTGGGTGCGCATCCGCGGGGACAGGTTCATGCTCCACGGGGTGAACAGCCGCACGTGGCCCCAGGCCGCGACGTGTGCTCCCACGGTGGCCCCGGCTTCGTAGACGGTGAACGGCAGCTCGGCGTCCGCGCAGGCCAGGGCGGCGTCGAGCCCGACGGGCCCGGCGCCGAGGATCGCGACCTGCCGTGGTGGTGTCGTCATCGGGTGTCTCCTCACCGGCCGGGCGCCGGCTCGGCGGGCGGGGCGGTCACGTCACGGCCGAGCTGGTGACGGCGGCGGGCGGTCACGATCCCGGTGACGGCCAGGACGGCCAGGCCGCCGAGCGCGAGCAGGACCGGGGCGGAGCCCGGGGTGGCCCCGAAGGCGCCGATCGTGACGTAGGCGAGCGTGCCGGGCACGATCCCGAGCGCGGTGCCGAGCAGGTAGTCGCGGGCCCGGACCGCGGTGAGACCGCAGGCGTAGTTGAGCGTCGTGAACGGCAGCAGCGGGACCAGCCGTACCGCGATAACCGCGAGCACACCGCGGCGGCGCAGCAGCCCGTCCAGCCGCGCCAGCCGGTCGCCGCCGAGCTGCCTGACCGTGGCCCGGCCCAGCCCCCGGGCGAGCCCGAACCCGATCGCCGCCCCGCCCAGGGCCCCCACCAGCACCGATCCGGCTGCGACGGGCAGTCCGAACAGCACCCCGGCGCCGATGCTGAGCACGACCACCGGCGCGGGGGTCAGGCTCAGCCCGGCATACAGCGCCGCGAACAGCACCGGCCCCGCCCACCCGGCCTGCCGCGCCCAGCTGCGGATCTCCTCGACCGGTGGCACACCCGCCGCCGCGACGAGCGCCGCGCCCCCGGCGAGGAGCAGCACCAGTACGAGCGCACGGCGCCACGGGACGCCGGGCGGCCGGCTCGTGCCGCTCCCGCCCGCCACGCTGTTGTCAGACCGCACAGTTGTAGACCAGTGGCAGCGATCCGTCGGCCTGACGCATCCGCAGAAACGTCTCCACGATCCGGCGTTTGGCCTCGCTCATCGAGACGTCCGCTCCGGCGAGGAGCATGTCGGGAGAGGTGTCGACGTCGGCGCCGGCGGGGTGCCAGTGCCAGCCCTGGGCGGTGACGGTCAGCTCGGGCACCGTGCTGTCGGCCCCGATCGGGATCCCGTCGTCGGAGTGGCCGCGTTTGACCAGCGGGCGGACGGCGAAGTCGCGGCCGCGGACACCCTTGGCGGCGAGCAGGTCCCGCAGCGGCTCGACGTGGTCGGCGTTCTGCAGGGTCTCGGTCATCCCGACCCGCACCGGCAACCCCAACCCCAGCGCGATGTCGAGCCCTTCCATCGCCGCGGCCCAGGACCCGCGGCCGCGGTGCACGTCGTGCAGGTGCGGCTGCGCACCGTCGAGGGAGGTCTGCAATGTCAGCCGCGTCCGCCCGGCCAGGCGCCGCAACTGCTCGCGGCGATACCCCTGATACAGCATCCCGTTGGTCAAGCACACCACATCGAGGTGATCGGTGGCGTACAACAGCTTGTCGACGATGTCGGGCTGCAGGAACGGCTCGCCGCCGGTGACATACAGCTCGGTGAACCCCTCCTCGACGGCCTCGTCGACTAGGGCGCGGAACCGTTCCATGCCGATCTCGCGGCGCGGCGCCTGCGGCGAGGAGGCGACCGAGCAGTAGTCGCAGGCGAGGTTGCAGTGGAAGTTGGTGTAGAGCCACAGCCGCGGCGGGAACATTGCCGAGCCGAACAGCGGCAGCACCGGCAGCCCGTCCTCGGGAACCTCCGACAGGTCGGCCCAGGACACGGCCGCGCCGGAGAAGTCCGGCAGCGCCGACTTGTAGAGCTGGTAGCGCCCGCGGGATCGCTCGGCCGGGGGCACGATCTCCAGACACGTGGTCCAGTACCCGGTCTCGACGGACTGCGCGAACGCCTCGGGCAGTCCGGCGGCGCGGATCGAGGCCGCCTGCGCGGCCCAGTCGTAGTCCAGCGCCACCAGCTCCACCGACGCCACCCCGTCCGCGGCGTCGCAGCCCAGGTCGAGCAGCGCGAACCAGACGTGGGTGGCGCCGTCGTTGGCCGGGCGCCCGAGCACCCCGACGTTCACCACGAGGGTCTCCCCGCCGCCGCGGCGCGGGACCCGCCGGGTCCAGGGCAGCCCGGTGTGGGTGCAGCAGATGACGTCGGCGTTCGACTCGGCGACCCGCAGCTCGTGCTGGTCCGGCGACAGCGACTCCCACCAGAAGTCGTTGACCGCCAACGTCGAGCCGTGCACCAGGTGCACATCGACCCCGTCGATGGTTTCCCGGTGCTCGGTGTCGAGCGTGCGCATCCATGCCGCGAAGCCGGTTGAGGTGTGGGCGAAGGTGTAGTCGTAGGCGATCGCGGCGAACGCGTTGTCCGCGTCGTCGCTGTAGCCGCAGCCGCAATCGGTCTGCCCGCCGCCGATCGCGACCTCGTAGTTCCCAGCGATGCACTCGATCCCGTTGTCGACCAGCAACGCCCAGATCGCCTCCGGTTCCGCGCCGTAGGCACCGAAGTCGCCCAGGCACACCAGCCGGTCCGCTCCACGCGAGCGCGCCTGCGCCACGAACGCGCGCAACGCGTAGGGATTGGAGTAGGGGCCCCCACAGATCGCCAGCCTCGTCACGCAGCCGTCCTCTTCCACCGTCGTCGGTTCCGTGTCGGGCTGGGAACCCGCCGCAGCCCTCCGTGCTTCCCTCGGATCGAAAGATCGCGGAAGCGTTCCCGCCCCCGCCGGGTTCCCCTGCCGATCACCCCCGGACGAGGAAGGGCGGCCTGTGGCACGCGACACCGGAGTGCACCACGGACACGATCCCGACGGGCACGACCCCGACCCCACCCCGACCCGTGCCCCGGACCCGGCCCGCCAGGCCGGCGCAGCCCCCGCCGATCTCACGGTGTCGATCATCGTGCCGGTGCTGGACGAGGAAACCCGGGTCGGGGCGATGCTGGCGCGGCTGGCGCGCGATTTCCCCGGCTGCGAGGTCCTGGTGGTCGACGGCGGATCGGTCGACACCACCGCGGACCTGGTGCGCCCGCCCGCGCGGCTGGTGCGCAGCCCCCGCGGCCGCGGCCCCCAGCTCAACGCAGGTGTCGCGCACAGCAGCGGTGAGGTGCTGTGGGTCCAGCACGTCGACACCAGCGTCGACCCGGCCGCGCTTGGGCAGCTGCGCGCGGCCCTGGCCGATCCCGCGGTCGTGGGCGGGGGCCTGACCCTGCGCTTCGACCGGAGCTCCCCAGGCCTGGACTTCGTCGCGGCCACCTCCAACGCCCGGGCGCGGCGGCTGCACTGGATCTTCGGCGACCAGGCGATGTTCGTGCGCCGCTGCAGTGTCGACGCCCTGGGCGGGTTCCCCGACCTGCCGGTCATGGAGGACCTCGAGTTCTCCCGCCGGCTGGCCCGGACCGGGCGCACGGTCGTGTTGCCCGCGACCTGTACCGCCTCGGCTCGGCGGTTCACCGAACACGGCACGCTGCGGATGCTGGTGTTCATGCAGTGGCTCAAGCTGCGCTACTTCGCCGGCGCCGACCCCGCCGCGCTGGCGCGGCGCTACGCCGCCGGCCCCCGCCCGCGCCGCCGCCAAACCCCACCCGTCGCCCCACAGGTGCCCACGGCGTCTGCCTCGCTGATCCCCGTTTGTCCCGACCCGCGCACCGGAGGCGATCGATGAATCCCGCAGGTGAGACCAGGCCCGTCACGATCGGTGCGCGGCTCGACCGGCTGCCGTGGAGCGCCCGGCACACCACCATCCTGCTCGCGCTCGGCGCGGGATGGCTGTTCGACTCGTTCGAGGTCCAGCTGTTCTCCAGCGCCGTCGGTCCGCTCGGTGACCACTTCGACGCCTCGGTGCTGGCCCGCACCGCCGTGCTCGCGGTGTGGCTCTCGGGCATCCTGCTCGGCGCGCTGGCCGGGGGGCGGCTCACCGACCGCTTCGGACGCCGCCGGCTGTTCGTGGCGACACTGCTCTGGTACGCCGCGTTCACCGTCCTCACCGGGCTCGCGCCGACGCTCGGGGTCGTCTACGTGCTGCGGTTCCTCGCCGCGCTCGGGGTCGGCGCCGAGTACGCGATCATCAACTCCGCGATCGCGGAGTTCATGCCGGCCCGGGTCCGCGGACGGGCCAACGCGATCGTGATGAACTTCTGGCCCGCCGGTGCTGTCCTCGCCGCGCTGCTGGCCTACCTGCTGCTCGGCACCCTCGCGCTCGACGCGGGCACCTCGTGGCGCTACATGTTCATCCTCGGAGGGCTGCTGGCGCTGATCGTGCTGGTCTTCCGCCGCCGCATTCCCGAATCGCCGCGCTGGCTGGCGGCCCGCGGCCGCCACACCGAGGCCGACCAGATCGTGTCCGCCCTCGAGTCCAGCACCGGCGCCGCCTCCGGGGTGACGGCTGCGGACGGAGCCGGGCCCGCGCCGCTGAGGCTGCGGGCCGCGCTGCGCGAACTGGTCCGCGACCATCCCGCCCGGCTCGCGCTGGGCGCGATGCTGGACCTGGCCGAGGCGTTCGGCTACTACGGGCTGTTCGCGCTGCTCTCGGTGGTCGTGCTGCCGCTGGTGCACATCTCCCAGGCCCAGATCCCGTTCTTCTACATCATCGGCAACCTCGGCGCGCTGGCCGGTGGGCTGGCCATGAGCGTCGTGTTCGACCGGATCGGTCACCGCGTCACCGTCATCACCACCTACACCGCCGCCGCGATCGGCGTCGGGCTCCTCGCCGCCGCGACCGCCACCGGCAGCGCCGCATGGGTGACCGTGGCGTTCGTCATCGCCAACGCGTTCGGCACCGCCGCCTGGACCTCGGCCTACCCGACGTTCACCGAGCTGTTCCCCACCCACCTGCGCGCCACCGGGGTCGGTATCTCGGTCGCGATCGGCCGGGTCGGGGCCATCGTCGGCACCCTGGCCCTGCCCAGCCTCGCCGCCACCCTCGGACCGGGCGTGTCCTACCTGCTCGTCGCCGGGTTCTGGCTCATCGGCGCCGCCGCCATGGCCCTCTACGCCTCGACCGGGGGCCTCGAGGCCGCCCGCCGCCCGCTGGAGACCCTCACCATCAGCGCCCGGCCGGCGACCGCGTGACCGGCGCGGAGCAGGGCGAGCGGATACGCCGTTGGCGACCGGTAGCCACCACGGCCCGTCACCGGAGAGCGCCGCGGCGGCGACCCACGCTGGTGATCATGGCGCGGGCCCCGGTCGCGGGAATGGTGAAGACCCGACTCCACCCGCTACTGGGCGCCGAGGGATGCGCCCGGCTACAGGAAGCCCTGATCCGCCACACCGCCACCCTCGACGGCGGCCGCGGTTTCCTCGCCCACACCCCGCCCGACGCCGCCGCGCTGATTCGGCCACTCGTCGGGCGACGACTCACGCTGTTCCCCCAACGCGGCGCCGACCTCGGTGAACGCATGGCCGACGCGGTCGCGGTCGCCGCCACCCGACGGCCCGGCCCGGTGATCCTCATCGGCACCGACTGCCCCGTCCTGCGCCGCGCGCACCTGAGCACGGCCGCCACCCAACTGACCCAGGGCTGCGACGTCGTCCTGGGCCCGGCCTACGACGGCGGCTACTACCTCATCGCCCTCGCCCGCCCCGACCCCCGGATATTCGCCCTCCCGACCAGCGCGTGGGGTGGCCCGCACGTCGCCAACCACACCGCCGAGCGGGCCGCCGCGGCCGGGCTCCAACTCGGGTTCATCGACCCCGAACACGATCTCGACACCCCCACCGACGCCACCACCATGCTGTCCGACCCCCGACTACCACCGGAGATCGCCGCGATACTGCGATCCGCGAGACCCCCACTCCCCCGGCGCGGGTAGCCGCGGGACTGTCCGACAGACGGTGTACCCGGTCCAACACGCCGAGCGCAGCTCGGGGGAAGAACCAGCCATGACCGAGACGATCGGGGCTGTGCCAGGTCGGATTGATCAGCTCCAACTCGCCCAGCAACTCCTAGAAGCAGCGCGCGCCAAGGGAGTCGAGCTCATCGGCCCGGGCGGACTGCTCACCGCGTTGACCAAGACGGTGCTCGAGACCACGCTGGACGCGGAGATGTCCGAGCACCTGGGCTACGACCGCCATGACCCGGCCGGGCGCGATGGCGGGAACTCCCGCAACGGGACCCGCACCAAGACGGTGCTCACCGAGAATCGGGCCGGCCGAGATCGAGGCTCCCCGCGACCGGGACGCCAGTTTCAATCCGGTGATCGTGCGCAAACGCCAACGACGGCTGGAAGGGATCGATGAAAACCGTGCTGTCACTACCCGGCCGCTGCGACGACCAGGCGGTGAAGTAGGGGTCGGACCGGCGCGCGGTACTGGCCTTGTGACCAGCCCGTTTCCCCGGCCCGCCCTCCGCGCCGGACATGCGACTCTCCCCCGCATCCGGCGCTCCACGAACTCCCTTGGCCCGCGCGGCTCAGGCCGTCGCGGATCTCGTCCACGGTGTTGGGATGCTGTAGCCCGCCAGCGATATCGGGTGACCTTCGCTAGGGGACGTGACCGACAGCGTCGGCTGGTTTGAGTTCTCGCGCCTGATCGCACGGCGCTATGAAGAATCAGGGCCGCCGACGCAGCCGGCGCCGCACAACGGTGCTCCGGCCGCTGACCAGCAGCGCCGCATGTGCAGATGCTGTACGAGCCGTGCCAGGGATTCAAACCTGCGACACGATCCCTTAGATCAGTCAGATCGACGGCCGGTGCAGTAGCCGTCGCGCCGCGTCTTGGCAAGGACAGCACGCACAGCGAATGGCAAGCCGTCTACCTGCAGGTTCAGGTTCGCAAAATGCCTTGTTGGGTGCACACGTTCGAGTCCTGCCGGGGCGGCGGCCCGACCTGGTGCGAACTCACGGCCATGCCTACCGGCCGCCGCCACCGACCCAAGGACCGCCGCAGGACGCGACCCGGGGCCCCTGAGCGGCCCACAGAACGACGACCAGCCCACGGCGGACCCCCTGACCAGGCCCGGACAACACCTCGCCAGCAGAAACGACGCACGAGGCCAGCTACAGCGAACTACACCCAACTGCACCGAACCGATGTGAACCTGCTCATAAGTCTGGAGCAAACCGTGACCACATTTCACCGCTGCGGACGCCGTGCTCCAGATTTGCTCCAGAACCGTGCACATCGCCGGTCAGGCAAGATCCACTATAGATCAACTTCAGTGATCAAGCGCCAGCAAATAGCCGCAGGTCAGAACGCAGAACGGGCGGTTCCCCCGTCGAAGGGAACCGCCCGTTCCGGCCGTCGGGACGACAGGATTTGAACCTGCGACCCCTTGACCCCCAGCCCGGCCCGGCAATGGTCCTGACCTGCGAAAACAGACTCTGTGCATGTCATAGTGGTGCAGTTCGACGCGGTTGAGCGCAGTTCTCGCCGGTTTACGTCAGGTCTGTGCTCCAGTTTTGCTCCAGACCTACAGTCAATGAGTTCGAGCGGTGACCGTTTGACTCAGCGTCAAACAGTCGCAGATCAGGCCCCTCGCACCCGTACCCGGGACGATGGGCTCGCCGTGACGAAGCTCTGACAACGGATGGAGCAACTGCTCCTCGAGGATCCCCGCTGCTGGGAGAGAAGCGCGGTTATGTCATCACCGTCGCGATGGCCGTCGAGCGCGAAGCGGAGGGCTCTTGACGGCAGATACCCCAGAGCAGTTGCAACGTCGCGGCGCGCTCGCGGCCCAGTAGTCATGCTGGGGTTGTAGCCGGTACGACTCGGTGTCCATGGCCATGGGAAAGTACCCACCGCCTGATAGAGATAGCCGCGGCCGTGTCGTTCCCGACCGACCAGGCCCTTGCCACCGAGCCGGTGCAACACTGTCAGCACCGTGGTCGTCGCCAGATCGGGGGTGGGCAACGCATCGCGCACCTGCCGCGCGGTCAACGGCCGCCCGGCACACCACAGCGTCTCCATCACCGCACGCTCGAGGCTACCCAGCCGACTCATCCCGCCAGTGTCACCGCCGGACAGGTCAAGGTCCACAAGCCCCCCATCGGCCCAGTGCCCCGGCAGTCCTGTCGAGTTGTCCCACCGGGGGCCAGGTGCGGGTCGTAGTGGGTCGCTCGCGGCCGGCCCAGGCAAGGCGACCCGAGGGTCCGTGGTCCCGGCGGTGTGCGCGGGTTGGCGAATCGACCCTCCGGCGCGTCGCGGCCAGCACGACCGCCGACGAAGCCACCGTGCCTCGAACACAGGTTCGACAGCTGGGAGGCTCGTCCAGCAGCACGCGCACCACGACCACACCACGGGCCGCCGTGGCCCCGCCCGGTCTCCCCGCCCTCCCGGGCGGCACCTCGGGCCGTCCCAGCCACCGCTGCTATCTCGCACGGCGAGATAGCCGTGTGGGACCTACCCTTCGCGGATATTCCTCGTCCGAAGGACAAACATGATCATTCTCGGTTTGATCCTGCTCGTAGTCGGCTATCTCACCAGCATCAGCCTCTTGTACTACCTCGGCGGCCTGTTGCTGATCGTCGGCATCGTGCTGCTGGTGCTCGGCCGTACCGGCCGCGCCGTGGGCGGGCGCAATCACTGGTACTGACCGCCGCGCCCGCCGCCGCGCCGTCGGTCTCGGCCTGATCGGATCGATGGCCAAGGGTTGCCGCGCTCGGCCTGATCGGGCTGCTGGTCGTCGCCGCCGCGATCCCGTTCCGCCCGGACACGTCCTTCGGGCTCGACCGCGCTCAGGCCCTCGCCGCCCAGCCTTACGGGACGCTGCTGTTGATCGTGGTCGCGGTCGGGTTTGGGGCGCCTACGGCGTGTTCTGATGTTCGACGCCGCAACCACCGCGTCTGACCCGGTCTGTGCGCGCAGGCCCAGGCCGACGACCTTACCGAGAGGCTCAATGATGGCCCGATCACCGGCCACTGCGAACGACGGGCCGCACGGCGACCACGAGAAGAGTGATACCGGGCACGGGGTCGGGACCCTCGCCGGCGCGGGCGACACGAGCAGCGCTGATCCTCAGGCCGAGTGGGGACATCACGACGATGTCGCGCAGCCGCACAACGGCGACGTGGAAGGACCGGTCGCCGACGCGGAGGCCGAGGCGGCCCGGATCAGTACCGACAGCGATCTGATGGGCCGGCCGGGCCAGCCGTGGGATCGGCGGGCCCCGTTCTGGGTCGGGATGGCCGGCGCGGCCGGGGTCGCGGTCACCGTCGGATTGGTCGAGGCGCTGGTGACGGTCAGCAGCGTGCTGGTGTTGATCGGGCTGGCGCTGTTCATCGCGGTCGGGCTGGAACCGGCGGTGTCCTGGCTGGCGCGCCACCGGTTCCCGCGCTGGGCCGCGGTGACCACCGTCGTGGTGGCCGGCTTCGCTCTGGTCGGCGGGTTCCTCGCCCTCGCGATCCCGGTCCTGGTCGACCAAGCCGGTCAGCTCGTGGCACAACTTCCCGGCTACCTGCAATCCGCCGAGGACCACAACTCGCTGCTCGGGCAGCTCAACGACCGGTTCCACCTCCAGCAGAACCTCGACCAGGTCCTCAGCGGCGGATCGCTGCCCAACGTGGCCGGCGGGGTCCTCGGCGCCGGGGCAGCGGTGTTCAGCGCCCTAGGCTCCACCCTGATCGTGGTGGTGCTGACCATCTACCTACTTGCCGACCTACCCCGGGTCCGGGCCGGGCTCTACCGGCTCGCGCCCGACAGCCGCCGCCCCCGAGTCATCCTGATCGGCGACGAGATCATCGCCAAGGTCGGCGCCTACGTGCTGGGCAACCTGGCCATCTCGATCATCTCCGGCGCGGTCACGGTGATCTGGCTGCTGACCTTCGGGGTGCCCTACGCGCTGCTGTTAGGGCTGTTCGTCGCGATCCTGGACCTGGTCCCGGTCGTCGGGTCCACCATCGGCGGGATCGTGGCCAGCCTGGTCGCGTTGACCGTGTCCCCGCTGACCGCGCTGCTCACTGCCGGGTTCTACGTGCTCTACCGCCTGGTCGAGGACTACCTGCTGGTGCCGCGCATCATCGGCCGGGTCATGAAGGTCCCCGCCCTGCTCACCGTGATCGCCGTGCTGCTCGGCGCCGGCCTGCTCGGCATCATCGGCGCCCTGGTCGCGATCCCCCTGGCCGCCGCCCTGCTGCTGGTCCTCCGCGAGGTCATCACCCCCCGCCTGGACCGCGCCTGATACCAGCGCGCGGCACAGGTGTGCCGGCGGCTCGCCGATCTCGACGTCGACCTCGATACCGGGCGGGGCCGGGATGCGCCGGGCCGCCCGCCAAGAAGGGATGCGGATCCGCACCTTCGTCGTCGAGCCCGCACCGGCCGACGGTACCGAGGACGTCCTCCATAGCCAGGACGACGAAGTACCAGTCGATCAGCCGGATGCCACCGGTTCAGGGCCGCTCGTGTACGCGGTCCGCACCGACCACACGCCCGACCTCGACACGATGATGGCGGCCACGACGGACCAGCTCGCCGCCGGTCGCCTCGGACCGGGCCTCGCTCACACGGTCGAAGGGTGGGCGATGCTCATCGCGATGTAGACCACGACAAACACGATCATGATCGACAAGTCCAGTCCGACACCGGCGATGCGGACGGTCGGGATCAGTCGGCGCAAGAGTTTCACGGGCGGGCCGGTGGCCAAGTAGATCACTTCGAGGGCCACTGCGCGGGAGCGGGTGGGTGTCCAGCTCCGAGCGAAGGAACGCACAATCTCGATCACGAGCCGGGCGGTGAGCAGCAGCCAGAACACGACCAGCAGGTAGCAGAGGACGAACTGCAGTATCAGGGCCACATTGTCATCCTGGACCGACACGAGCATCGGCGGCGGGCGTATCCCTCCCCTGCCTCGACGATGCCGATGATGGAGGTTGCGGCAACGCCCCGGCCGCCACCCCCTCGACCGACCATCACCCGGCTCTGCCCGACGTCACGAAGTATGACGATCTTCTGCCCTCGCGCCGCCGGCCCAGTGTCGGCCGATGACGCGCGTCCCCGGGTCGGGAGGGTTCAGCCGGGCCAGACGACGTTGAGCACGTCAACGCGCCGCTGGCCGTCCAGGATCAGGTACGTGATCAAGCCGAACCGGCCGAAGGGCAGGGTGCGCACGGCCCCGTCGGGGTTGTCCCGGTTCAACGGCGCACCGTTCCACGGGGTCAGCTCCAACATCGCCATCACCTCGGCCATCGGGAGCAACGCCTCCCCGGGCAGCGCCGTGATCTGGTCCCGGGCGTCGGGATAGAGCTCGATCGCGTAGCTCACGTCCTACAGACCGAGCTCCACTCGCAACTGCGACCACGCCACCGTGCCCACAGGGCGCTCACCGGTGCGCAACGTGTGCTCGGCCTGAGCCAGCATCCGGCGGTAGGCATCGGGACCGTTGGCCGTAGTCACCCAGGCCACCCGCCGCCACGATTCCAGGATGGCGGTCACCTCGGTGAGATCGAGATCCTCGGTAGCGCGGGCCATCACCTCGCGCCATTGCCGATCGAACCGCTCGGCGTCCTCGGCGACGAGTGCGGCCCGCACCTGCGCCGGCGACGCGTCGGCAAACGGCACCCCAGCGCGAGCGGGCGGGTCGAAAGCGGCGGCAGCGCTCATGGGCACACCTTAGCCAGCGAAACCCGCTCAGGCCCCGCACCCAGCCGGGACCAGCCGGCCCACGGTGACGGGCGGAACGCCGGCACAGTCGTCCGCGACCCGCTCGATTTCGAACACGGGTTTCGGACGATGCTGGCCGGGCGTGTCGCTGTTCGCGGTCAGACGCCCGTATAGGACCCCGATCGGAACTCGCCAAGCGAGGCGAGCGAAGCAGGGCCGAGCAGCCGGTCGGGTCGCTCGTACGGCGGGCATCGCAGCGGCTACCGGCTCACGGCGCAAGTCATCCCGGCCACTCATCGTCGGCGGGCGTGTGGTGCACCGGCCTGCATCGTGCCGAGCGGGCCGGCGATGTGCGTGCCCGGGTGCGCGTCGACGAACGCGAACGTCGTTCTCGACGGGATCCCGCATGGGGCGCGCACCGGGGGATGGCGGCATTGTCCGCTTCGCGGCGCCGTCCGGGGCTACGGTGCGAGCGTGGAATTTTCGCTCACCACCGAACGGTTGCGGGTCAGGCACTGGACGGCCTGGGTTCCGCAGCTAACGTGTGATCTGGTGCATGATCACGAGTGTTGATGCAGGTCAGCGCGATGCGACTTGGTCCAGCACGGTGAAAGCCCTAGTAACACGACTTGGCCGCGTCTGGAGCTGTGAGCTGCTTTGGGTCGTGTAAGGTCTGGTGGCGTGTTCGTGCGTACCTCGACCCGGCGGAACCGGGACGGTTCGAAGGTGTCCTACCTGCAGTTGGCCCACAACGAGTGGGACCCGACCGCGAAGACCGCCCGGACGAAGGTTCTGTACTCCTTCGGCCGCGCCGATCAGCTCGACCGGCCGGCGATCGAGCGCCTGATCGGCGCGTTGACCCGGGTGGTGGGTGTCGACGCCGTCTCGGCGGGCCCGGACCGGGCTCGCGTGGTCGGGGTCCCGGGGCTGGAGTTCGTGGAGTCCCGGCCGCTGGGCGGGGCGTGGCTACTCGACGGGCTGTGGCACCGCCTCGGGATCGACACCCTGCTGCGCGGTCTCGCGGCCAAGACGCGGCGGGATCCGGTAGTGGAACGGGTCCTGTTCGCGCTCGTGGCGAACCGGGCGTTGGCGCCGTCCTCGAAGCTGGCCGCCACCGGCTGGGTCGCCCACGACGTGCACATCCCCGGCCTCGACACGGTGTCTGACGACGCCTGCTACCGGGCGATGGACTGGCTCATCGCGGTCGAGGACCAGCTCGCGCGCGGGGTGTTCGACGCCGTCGCGCACCTGCTCAACCTCGAAGTCGATCTGATCTTCTTCGACACCACCTCGACCTACTTCGAGACCGAGGACCCCGACGAGCCGCTCTGGCGTGATGAGCACGGCCGGGTCGTCGAGCCCGAGGACGACAGCACCGACGACGGGGCGGATGAGCCGCCGGCGGGTGCGACCGGCCGGGCCGGGTTCCGCAGCCGCGGGAAGTCCAAGGACTCCCGCGACGACCTCCCGCAGGTGGTGGTCGGGATGGCCGTGACCCGCGACGGGATCCCGGTGCGGGTGTGGTGCTGGCCGGGCAACACCAGCGACTCCCCGCTCATCCGCCAGGTCCGTGACGAGCTGCGGGACTGGACCCTGGGGAAGGTCATCTGGGTGGCTGATCGCGGGTTCACCTCCGCGCAGAACCGCCGCCACCTGACCGCCGGCGGTGGCGGCTACATCCTGGGCGAGAAGATGCGCTCCGGGTCCGCCGAGGCGGCCGCGGCGATGGCACGACAGGGCCGCTACCAGGACGTGACTGCGAACCTACGGGTCAAGGAAGTCAAGATCAGCGAGTCGGAGCGGTTCGTGGTCTGCCACAACCCCGACGCCGCCACCCGCGACGCCGCGGTCCGCGTGAACCTGCTCGAACGACTCGAAGCCATGATCGCCGGCTCCGACCGGTTGTCGGCGACGAAGCGGGCCGAGCCGCGCGGGGTCATCTCCACCAAGCCCGGGCTGAACCGGTTCCTGCGCGTCACCCCGAGCGGGTTGCTCCGTGTCGATGCCGCGAAGATCGCCGCGGACGCGAAGCTGGACGGGAAGTATCTGCTGCGCACCTCGGATCCGAACCTGTCGACCGAGGACATCGCGCTGGGCTACAAGCAGCTGTTGGAGGTCGAGCGTGGCTGGCGCGACATGAAGCAGGTCCTGGACCTGCGCCCGGTCTATCACCGGCTCGAGGACCGCATCCGCGCCCACGTCCTGCTCTGCTGGCTCGCGCTGCTCCTGGCCCGGATCGTCGAGACCCGCGCCGCCACTGCTGACACCGCCACGACCTGGCCGCGGGCCCGCGACCAGCTCCAACGCCTGCACGTCGGCACGTTCACCGGCCCGGCCGGGCTGTTCCGCCAGACCACCCCGCCCAGCGCCGAGGCCCGAAGGCTGCACCAGGCCCTCGACATCGCCTTGCCCCCACGGATCCTCGACCTCGACCCCGAGCAGCCCACAACGCGCTGACCAGGCACAACACGCGCGCCTAGTGACACGACATGTCACCAGGCCGGCACCCGTTTGCCCAGCTCAGACCCCGTATCTGGGCACTTTCATCGCACGACAGCTGCGGAACCCAGGGGACAGGAGGGTTCACATTGTTCGGATTCACCGACGACGCCGCGGTCCTGATCCGGTCGCTGATCACCGACGCCCGGCTGGGGCCGGGATCGGGGCTGCGGATGAGCATCACCCGCGGCCACCCGGGCCGGGCGTCGCTGGCGATGAGCCTGGCCGCCCGGCCCGGCGCCACCGATCGCGTCATCACCCGCCACGACGTGCGGGTGTTCCTCGACCCCGCCGCGGCCGGGCGGCTGCACACACGGACCCTCGACGCGCAGGTCACCGACCGGCCCGCGTTCTTCCTGCGCGACCGCTGAACACCCCGCCGGGCGGCGCCGGGCCGGGCGACCGACCCCGGGTCACCGCCTCCCATCCGGGCCGGACCGCCGGCGCGCCACGACCACCGGGTCACCATCCCGGGCGCCGCCAGCTCGGGCCGGGCGGCACCGCCGCGGATCCCAGCATCGCGGTGAGGTCGGCCCGGCCGGTGACCACGTCACGGGCCAGGTCGGTCAGCCGCAATTGCTGGGCGCGGGCATGGCCGCGCAGCCGGGTGAACGCCTCGTCCACGTCGACGTGCGCGTGGGTGGCGAGCACCCCTTGGCCTGCTCGATCACGACCCGGTCATTGAGCGCGCCCTGCAGCTGCTCGACCAGGATCTCCCCGCGGCGCAGCGCCCGCTCGTGCAGGATCGAAATGGTCGCCACATCGGCCAACGCCTGACCCAACCGCAGATCCGCCTCGGGCAGCGAACCCGCCGCGGTGGCGAACAGGTTCAACGCGCCGATGGTCTCGGCGCGCAGCCGCAGCGGCAGCGCATGCACCGAGACGACCCCCTCCCGCCGCGCCGCCGCGGTGAACGCCGGCCACCGGGCGCCCTCGGTCGCGGCCAACGGGGTCAGGTTCCCGCGCTGATCGGCCAGCAACAACCCGGCCGCCTGACCCCGAGCAGCTCCACACACGACTCCGCCGACCGGTACAGCACGTCGATCACGTCGTAATCGGCGACCAGGGTGTCGACCAGCTCGACGAACGCCTCGGACACCGCCCGCTCCCGCGCACCATTCACGACCCGAGGACCACCCCGGTGGCCTGGTAGACCACGGCATGATCGCGATGCAGCACCCGCAGCCACCCCTCCCCGCCCCCGGCCCCGGCCCCGTCCCGGTGGTCGCCCGTGTCGCCGGTGTGGTCGGGCCCGGTGTCGGGTCGCGGGGTGCGCAGGTCCAGCAGCGCCCACAGCGCGGCGTCGGCGACCAGCAACGCCGCGCTCAACTCCGCCGCGGTGAGCAGCCCGGGCGTCACCCGGTACAGGTCCAGGCTCCCGACCGCGATCGCCCCGATCTGCAACGGGAACGCGAACGTCAACCCGCGCCGGGGTCCGGGCCACCGCCGCGGCGGCGAACATCGGACACCGCGGATCCGGGGATCCCACAGATCGGCGACCAGCACCGGTCGCCCGGAACCGAACGCCGCCAGGCACGGGCCCTCCCCCAGCCCGAACTGGAGGTCCTCGAGCTCGGTGGCGTGCCCGTCGCTGGATTAGAGGATGTCGCGGCGATTCGCATCACCCATCAGCGAGATCGCCGCTCCGGCCACCGGCACCCCGGCGACGCCCACCGCACAGATCCGCCGGGCCCGCTCCCCACCGGGAGCCCGGCAGCCGCGGCCAGCTCCGCCCGCAACCGGGACAGGTCAACCATCGGCGGAGCCCCGCACCCCGGTCGGCCGCGGCCGGCAGCGCTGCACCATGGTTTGGGCTCCGTCCCGTCGCGGGCGTGGCACCGCTGATGCGGGACGGCCCGATGGCACCCGATCACGCCCTGATCGTGGCCTGCGGGGTGCTCGACCACACCACCGTCACCCAACTCGACACCTGCGGCGCCGCGGTGCCCGACACCGGCGCCCGCTACCTGGTACTCGACCTCGCCCAGGTCAGCCGGCGCGACCCGGCCGCGCTGGCGGCGCTCGCCGCGGCCGCGCGGCGGTTGTCGCTGCGCCAGGGCTGGCTGCGGCTGGTCGCCACCAGCCCCGCCGTCATCGCCGCCCTGGGCAGCACCGACATCTGCGACCTGGCCGATCTCAATCACGCCCACCACGGGACCGGGATGCGTCCTGATCCCCACTGCGCCGGCCACCACCGGGCCGCCCAGGCGTCGCGCACCGACCGACCGGGCACCCGAGGCGCCCGGCCGGAGAAGACCCGCAACTCGGCACCGAGCGGGCATCACCGCGCGCCACCGCCGATCTCGCGGCGCCGCGCGCCAGCGCCGCGGGGTGCGACTGGAACGATCTGGCTGGGATGCCGGAGGGAGTCCATCCATGGATGCCCCCGAGGACCCCGTTCATCTTCCTGCCGTCCACGCAGATGATCAACTCATCGAGGCGATCATCGACGGCGCATCCCCCGCCTCGACCGACCCCACCGAGTCGCGGCTGATCGAACTCCTCGTGCACTGGCACCGCGGGATTGCCCGGGGCCGTGTCGAGGATTGACCCTGAGACCATCCCGGGCGTGGCGGGTGGGCCCACTGATCCCTGTCATTCGATCTTCAGACGGCCGGAGGTGGGACCTCGAGCCAGCCAACGCAGTGTCCTCGCCACGGCCGCGGTGACCGAGGCGGCGCCACGGCCGCACCCACCCCAGCCCCACAATCAGGCTTCAGAATCGGACAACCAGCTTCAGGACGCCGGTGTGCGCCGACGATCGGCGCACACCGCACCGCAACGTCTCGGAAGATCCGCACGACAAACCAGCCGGGGGTGCACCGAATGACCCGATGCTGGTGGAGGACACCGACCGAGCCCGAACGTCGCGCAGCGACGCGCACCGCCCCATCGCCACCCGCCGCACCCAGCGGTCGTGCCGCGGTCCGCGAAGACGCTCCGCCCGATCCCCGCGACACCGCTGCGACCACCGGCGGACCGGCCTGCCCCGCAGGATCGGCCAGAAGGCCGGAGCGGCATGACCCCCACACGATCAACAGCCCCACGCCCACCCCGCTGTGAGCGTGATTGACCCACACCGGGACCGGCAGGCTGAGCAGCTCAACCTCGGTGCCCTCGGATATCGGGCCTGCCGGCCCGGGTGATGACCAGCTCATCGATGAACGCGTTCATTGTCAAGGGCCAGTTGAATCTCCCCGCTGGCGGCATCGTCCGGTCTGGAAGTCCGACGAAGCGCTGCTCAACTGGCTGTCATCGCTCTGACCATTATGTGGCCGGCGCCGGCACCCACGGCCGGAACACCCGCCGCTGCCCGGCGTGCAGCCGCGCCTTGACCTCCGCGACCGTGCGCCGGGTGGTGCGCTCACCACCGGTGAACCCCATCGCGGAGATCCGCTCGTGCACCACGTCGGCGCGCACGCGCCCGTCCGAGCGCACGACCAGTTCCTCGATCTTGTCCAGGTACTCATCGATCGGCCGGACCCGGTGCTCCCGGGCGACCGGCGGCCGCCCGGCCTCCCGCAGCTCCACATACCGGGCCACGGTGTGGTGATCCGGCAGACCCTCGCCGCCGGCACCATGTGGTTGATCACCGGGGAGATATCTGGCCGCCAGCGGGGAGAACGCTGGCCGTCACCGGGGCGGTAAATGGCCGCCTACGGGGAGTTTGGACTGGCCGCCGTCAGTTCATCAACAACACGATGCCCCGAACCCGGTTCCCGGGATCGTCGGGCACCGCCCGCCACCGGCCGTGGTCGCACACACACCCGGACCCGGCGCGAACCGTCGGTCAACACCTCACCACGCCCGTGACCTCAACCTGCGTGGCTGTCCATCGCCCAGATCATCGGCGGCAGGACGTCGAGATGCGCAGGCCAATCGGAGTGGCATGCGAGGTCTTGGTCGGGGCACGACCTGGCCGCGGTCCGTGCCATCGACCTCGCCCGGCCGGCACTGGCAATCCGATTGTCGACACCTCCAGCAGCTTCATGCCGGACAGGTGGCCCGCAGCCTCACTGCCCCCGTTCGGTCGGGCGGATGAGCACCTCGTTGATCGCGACCCGACGCGGGCGGGTGTCGTTGACAGCGGGTGCCGACAGGCCAGACCGTCCCCGCGATGTCGACTGCGTCCGTCCGCTCCATCGTCCTGGAACCGCGTTCGCATCCTTCCTGCACCTCGGGGCGGTTGTGCCCGGCGAGCTCGGTGGTGACAGCACTCGGCTCGATCAGCGAGACTCGGATGACCGCTTGGCCACCTCCTCGCGCAATGACTCGCCGAACACGCCGACTCCGTGCTTGGTGAGGTCGAAGACGCCGCTCCCATTGCGGGGGCACGCGCCCCGCGGCGCTGCTGATCAACACGAGATCAGCGACCCGGCGCTTCTCGGCGGACGCAGCCTCAAGCAGGTGCGGGAGCACAGGATTCGCGATGAACAGCAGCCCCAATACTTTGATGTCAACCATCCGCTGCCACTCCATGAACTGGCGCGTTCTCGAGCGGGCCAACAAGATCACGCTTGCGTTCGCCACGACGATGTCAAGCCACCCGAACCGCGCGACCGCCTGCCCGAATGCCCCTCGTGCGGCCGCCTCATCGGTGATGTCCGCCTCGATCACATCTACCTCGGCGCAATCGGCTTTCAGCCGCTTCGCCAGCTCGGTCAAAACCGGTCCGCCAGCGCGCGACAATTGCGACCCGAGGGCCGCGACCTGCCAGTTCGGACGCGCCCCAACAGTCCGCCCACCGTCCCGCGTTCGGCGTAATTCGGATCATCTAGTGCCGCGATGTTAGGCTTGACCTGGGGAAACACGTTGGAACGTCGCGCAGAGCTGAACTCGTAGTTGCACTCCGGGACCAACCCAACCGCCACCCAGACTGCCCTTAGAAGCCCTGCCCGTCACCCATGCCCAGACAAGCCTATTTCAGGAGCATCCTTAGGGGCTGTGGCTCCGATGTCGATGTGGACGCCTGCGAGTGCTCCCGCCGCAAGCTGATGCAGCAGATCGACAAGTCTCGCGCGAGGGATGCTGTCCTTGATATACGCTGTGCCGTTCAGCATCGAGAGAATGACTTTGACGACGGCCCGAATATCAATCTCGGTCAGGTCGTGACGCTGCGCCGCGACAACGCCGCACCAGATGTTCTCATAGTCACGTTGGCGCCGCTTCAGCGTCCGGAGCTCACGTATCGGTAATTCCTGTTGCTCCCGCAGGTACACAGCGAGCACGATGCGTTCCCGCGCAGCGAAGTCGACGTGCAGCGCGACCAGCTGCCCGATGGTGGAGAGCTGTGCCGTCTCATCTGCGAGGATCGTCTGAGCGCCGTCCAGTAGATGGTCCATCGTGACGTTGCACAACGTGGCCAGCACTTCGGCCTTACTGGAGAAGTGGCGGTAGACCGCCGGACCGGAGATCCCGACAGATCGCCCAAGATCATCGATGCTCACCGCATGATAGCCCCGCGCGGCGAAAAGATCGGCTGCAGCGTGGAGTAGCGCTGATTTTCGCAGGGACCGCGCACCGTGTCCACCCACGACAGCCATCCACTCCCCCATCGCCCGCCTTGGCCACGCCCAGACTAGGTTAGCCGCCCCTAACCGGTCCCGCCTAGCCGGGGGCCCGCCGTCACCGAGATCGACGACCGGGCCGACAACGTCGGCAGTCAGGCTCCAAGCCATCGCTCCTTCGGGAGCACCGGCTGGTCGAGTCGGCCCTTTCCGGCGAGCACCCGCTCGAACTGCTGGAGGTGGCGCAGCATCGCTTTCGACGCCCGGTCGGCGTCCCCCGCCGCGACAGCCCGAGCGATGCTCCGGTGAGCTCTCCGGGTGTCGGCCATGTCCTGCTCGGACAGGTCCTCACCCGGGACGTGCCACGTCAGTTCCTGCCCGAACGCTGCGATGACGACGCGCAGGATCTCGTTGTTGCTGCACACGCCGAGTGCCTCGTGGAACTCGACCGACGGCGCCCATGACACGCTTCGCGACGTACCGGCCTCGGCCAGTGCCAGCAGCCAGCCGCGCTGCTCCTCGGTCGCCGAACGAGCCGCCGCCGCAGCAGCAGCGGGCTCGACGAGCTGCCGGAACTCGGAGAACGCACGCATCGACGTCTCGGCGAGCGTCAGCAGGAGCGCCAGCGATCGCGTCACCTGACTGAGATCAGGGTGGGCCACGCGAATTCCGCCGTGCGGCCCACGCCTGATCTCGATCAGGCCGTCCGACTCCAGCAGCCTCAATGCCTCCCGAACAGTCCCGCGGCTGAAACCGTGCTCAGCGATCAGGCCGGCCTCCGACGGCAGGTGCTCGCCGACTTGCATCCCGCGCCCGAGGATCTCACTGCGCAACCGGTCGGCAAGCACATCCGACGCCTTGGGCACCCTGGTTTGGCGCCGCGCCGCGGACCCGTTGACATCCGCAGAGTTCAGCCCACCCACGTCGTGCTCCCGCCACAGTTACGTCGACCGGTCCCCGTAACGGCAAGGCATATCAGCGCACGGGACTCGGCTTACGTCATGAAGCATAAGGAACTACAGGCATCAACGCGCGCGGGGCTACTGGATCTCAAGTCCGGCAGCCTCCAGCTTGCGGTAGAGCGTCGACCGGGAAATGCCCAGCAGCGCTGCTGCCGCCTTCTTGTTGCCACGGGCCTCGCTCATCGCATCCATGATCGCGCTCAGCTCAGCCTGCTCGAACCTGCTCATCCTCCGCCGGCACGCGTTGGCGCGGAGGTCTGCAGGCAGATCGCCGACGTGCACCTCCGTCCCCTGCGCCGTGGCGACAGCGCGCTCTATCGCAGCGCACAGTGCTCCCGTGTTCGCCGGCCATGCCACACGGAGCAACAGCGCCATGACATCCGGTGCCAGCCTGCGGGAACCGGCGAAATGTCGGGCCAGTGGCGGGACGTCGTCGATGCGGTTGCGCAGCGGCGGGAGCACGACGACGACGACTCGCTGCTGCTCGTTGCCTGCCGGCAGATGCATGATCTTGAGACCGGCTGTCGCCAGGCAGCGCCATCCACCCGCTCGCGCCGCGTCGAGAAGCGCCGTCACTCCGCTGATCGCGGCCGGCGACAGCCCGTCGACGTGGCGGATGATCACGCTGCCCGGCTCGCCGTCGAGCTCCGCCCGCAGCCTCTCCATCCACCAGGACGGGCCGTCGACCGACATGGTCGACGCATCATGGATGACCAGGCGCCCGCCGCCGTGGTGCTCGTGTGCGGCCACGGCCACGGCCGTCTTCCCCACTCCGGGCTCGCCGCAGATCACGACGACCTGGTGAGCTACGGCGGCCGCCACCTCGCCACAGGCCCGCAGCCATGCCGGGTCGGAGCCGACGAGACCCGGAAGTGGCTGCGGCTGTGCACGGCGACGGGAACAACCGGGTTCCCGCATCCCGGGTGCCTCTCTGATCTCGACGATGGCGCCGATCGACGCGCCGCCGTCGTGCAACTCCTCGCTGCGCACCACCAGCTGGCGGCCACCCGGAAGGTCGAGGTCGGAGGCGACGGACGCGGAGGACGACAGCAGCCGCGAGATGTGTTCCCACAGAAGTGCCTGCTCGGTTCCGTCGAGCATCTGCGCGGCGCGCGGTGACGTGATGAGCATCTGATCGCTGATCACGAAGAAGTCGCCGCGCCCGCGGCGGGACACAGCCAGGAACCGGTCGAGCAGTGCGCGCTCGCCGGCCGACTGCTGTGCGAGCAGCCGTTGTCCGATCTTCTCGGCGGTCTGCTCGGCGATGAAGTCGATCACCTTGTTGTCGTGGTCGGCCGCGCAGGTGACGTCCAGCAGACCCCGCAGTCGCTGATCGACCCCGAAGATGGGCACGCCGACGCAGGTGAACTGACGCAGCTCCTCCGAGTAGTGCTCGTGTCCATCGACCCGCACACGACGGCCGAGCTCGATCGCCGTACCCACTCCGTTCGTACCGACCTCGCGCTCGGCGAAGATGAACCCGGTCGCGGCCGACACCGAGTCGAGGCGGGAGAGCAACTGCGTGGTGGACGACCTGCGATCGATGATGCGGGCCGAGGGATCGGTCAGCAGGAAGGAGAGCCCGACGTCCCCGAGGCGCTCGTTGACGTGGTCCAGAACCGGCTTCGCCGCTCGGATGAGCGGAGCGTCGGGATCGACGTCGGGGGCGTAGCGGGGCGAGATGTGGTCGGCCGGGACGTCGAGGTACGAGCAACGACGCCAGGACACCGCGATATCGGGCCGGGCCGACCGGGGTACGTTGCCGGTGAGGAACCGTTCGCGGTCGCGTTCGACGGTGCGCTCACGGATCGTCATCCATCACCCCGCGATCTCCGGCCGGCGTGCGGCGTTCGGCTTCGGTGCCGCGGATAAGATTATACCGATTGAGCCGGGATCCGTGCCCCGTTCTGGGACACGGATCCCGGGCATCGGTCACTCGAAGCAGTTCGGTGCGTGCTTGAACTCGGCCCAGTCCTCCGGGTCGTGGCTGATCCAGATGGTGGCGTCGGCCGAGTCGCGGAGCAGGTTCAGCCTGCGGATTGACCGCAGCGACTCGACTGTGTCGGCGTCGTGGGGCATCGGGGCGATCGTCGTCAGGGCGTCCCGCAGGTGCACGGTGTCGCCGGTGAGGATGAAGTTCCTCCCCGGCAGCCGCACAAGCAGGCTCAGCTCACCCGGGGTGTGCCCGGGAGTGAACAGGATGACGAGGCTACCGTCGCCGAACACATCGTGGTCGACGCGCGGGACCTCCAGCACGTTGCGGCCGCGCAGCGGTTCGAGGTCGGCCTGCCGGAAGAACCCCGCACCGGCGGGGTCGGGCCAGAAGCCAAACCGCATGTCGCCCTCGCCCACGTAGAACTGGGCGTCCGGGAAGAGGTACAACCCGCCCGTGTGGTCGAAGTGCGTGTGCGACGCGATGACGTACTTGACGTCGGACGTCTTGTACCCGAGCGCCTTGAGCTGCGCGTCCACCGTCTGCTCCGGGGTGAACCTCAGCCCCAGGTGCTCGGCGAGCGGCCCGTACACGCCCTCCGGGTCGGTGGCCGCGGCCGGGACCAGCCCAGTGTCGAACAGCACCAGCCCCTTCGGGTGCTCGATGAGGTAGGCCGGCATCGGGATCGTGCACTCACCCGCCGCTCCGAGCAGGAGCAGCGACCTGTCGACGGTGAAGCTGGGCGAGTCGAGCGCCCACATCCGCTTGGCCGTTCCGGGGGAAGCCATGATCGTCTCCTTCCGCGATCAGTTGGCCGCCGGGACCCTGGCATGCACGTCCAGGTCGACGCTGCTCGGTTCGCGCTCGATGCGGCCGCACTCCTTGTGCAGCACCGGCATGATCTCCTCGGCGAAGTACTGCATCTGCGCCTCGATCTCCTCGCCCTGGAAGCCCCCGGCCTCGAACCAGGTGTGGAACATGAAGTCGTCGTAGCCGCACTGGTCCTTCACCTCCATGATCGAGTCGATCACGTACTGCTTGGAGCCGTGGATGGCGACCTTCTTGTCCCGCAGCATCTTCGCGGTCACCTTCGTGTTCAGGTCGTAGAACGGCTCATCGGCCTCGGCCAGCACGGCGGCGAAGCCGAACGGGCCGTAGTAGTCCCACTGCAGCTCCAGCGAGCGGGCGGCGCGGTCCATGTCGCCGAGCCCCTTGTCCACGCAGTGGATGTAGCGGCAGGTCACCACGCCGCGGCGGCGCTCGGCGTCCCAGCCGCGCTTGAACTCGCCGCGGTTCTGGCGGTCGGGCCAGCCCGCCTTCTCGGCCTCCGCGTGGTACAGGTCGATGTTCTGCTTCAGCCGGGAGTTGGGCTCGACGATGAAGTAGCCGTTGATGCCCCGCTCGGCGGCGAACCGGATGGAGCGGGGGCTGGTCAGCGGCTCCCACATCTGCGGGTAGGGCTTCTGCAGCGGCTGCGGGTAGACCGGGATCTCCAGCAGCTTGGTTGTGGTGGCCTGCACCGGGTTGCCGGCGGAGTACATGTCCGGGGCGCCGAGTTTGAGCACCTGCTCGAGCGTGCGGCCCATGCCCTCCTGGCTGAAGTAGGCGTGGGTCTGCTTGTGACCCCACTTGGTGTAGGACGGCGGGATCGACATGAACTCGCCGTGGTGCGACATCGAGTCCTGGGTCCAGGCCTTGATGATGATGTCGTAGGCCTCCTCGAAGTAGGACCGGTTGCGCTCCTGGTCCTGAATCGTGGAGCCGTAGGCCCAGCCGAACACCTCGTTCTCCCGCGGCTGGTAGCCGCGGCCGATACCGAACTCCACCCGGCCGCCGCTGATCACATCCAGCATCGCGGCCTGCTCGGCGATCCGGATCGGGTGGTGCCAGGTCACGATGTTGGCGGCCTGACCGAGCCGGATGTTCTTCGTCCGCGACGCGATCGCCGTCTCGGCGAGCAGCGGGTTCGGGCTGAGCTCGGCGCCCTCGGGCTGGAAGTGGTGCTCGGTCTGGAACCAGTAGTCGAAGCCGAGCTGGTCGGCAAGGATACCCTGGCGCACCTGGTTGACGATGGTCCGCTGGGCCGAGGTGTGCGTCGCTGCCAGGTCACCGTCGTTGACGGCCACCGTGTCCCCGTTGTACTGGACGTTCTTCACGGGCAGGTCCGAGGCCCCGTTGTGGAACACGCCGATTTCGATTGCCATTGCCGTTCTCCGTTCTCCGGCTGGTGCCGGTTGCTGTGCTGCGTTGTTCGGGACCGGACGCCCGGGTCACTGTGTCGAGTAGCCGCCGTCGATCACGAGCTCGGAACCGGTCACGTAGGAGGCCTCGTCGGAGGCCAGGTAGGGCACGCCGTAGGAGATCTCCTCGGGCCGTGCCATCCGCTGCAGCGGCGTGGCCCCGACGATGATCGGGATCACCTCCTCGGGCACCCCCTCGGACACCATCGGGGTGTCGACGATCCCGGGGTGCACCGAGTTGACCCGGATGCTGGCCCCGGCGAACTCGACGGCCGCGGTCTTGGTGAGCAGCCGGACCGCGCCCTTGGTGCCCTGGTAGGCGGTGGCGCCCCCACTGCCGATCAGGCCGTAGATCGACGAGGTGTTGACGATGGAACCGCCGCCGGCCCGTCGCATCGCCGCCGCGGCGGCCTTCATCCCGAGCCAGACGCCGGTCTGGTTGGTCGCGACGATCCGGTCCCACGACTCGCGGGTGGTGCCCTCGACGCCGGCCATGTCCAGCACCCCGGCGTTGTTGACCAGGATGTCGAGCCGGCCGAAGCGCTCCTCGGCGAGCGCGACCGCGGCGTTCCAGCCGTCCTCTTCGCGCACGTCGAAGGCGTGCGCGACGACCTCGTGACCCTTCGCGGTGAGGGTCGCGGCAACCGCACCCAGCTCGTCGGCGAGGATGTCGCCGATCACCAGACGGGCTCCCTCGGAGGCGAACAGGGCCGCGTGGGCGGCCCCCTGTCCCCGTGCTGCGCCACTGATCAGCGCGACCTTGCCAGCGAGTCTGTCACCCATTGTCGTCTCCTTCGGTTGGTCGTTCGGGTCGTGTAGCCGCACTCAGCTGGTGCCGGCGTCGGCCGCCACATGGGAGTGGGCGTGCCCGCTTCCCCCCGAGTGGCCGTGATCGTGCGACACGGGATCGGCCGCGGGTCCGGCGTTCTCCCGCAGGGAGCGCTCCTGACGCTCCAGCTCCCGGTCGAGGCTGCGGTTGTCCCCCCTGGCCCTGGCGACCCAGGTGCGCGCGGCATCCGGTGTCATGTGGCAGAGCCCGGGCACGTCGCGGTTGTCGAGGCAGAGCGCGCGTTCGGGCTTGCCCGGCTTGTGCTCGACCGGCGGCGCCGCTCGGCCGGAGAGCCCGACCGCCGCGAACCGGCGTTGGGCAGGGGCCCGGCAGGCCGGGCACTCCATCGTCGTGGGCGCCGGGTTGGACACGAAGTGCTCGCTGCGTCCGTCACACGCCTCGCACCGGTAGTCGACGATGATCATCGTGCCACCTCCGTGCGGTACCGCTCACGGGCGTCGGCGTCGCCGAAGCGGGCCCGCAGGACCTTCTTGTCGAACTTGCCGACCCCGGTCTTCGGGATGGCGTCGACGAACAGGAACTCCTCGGGGATCCACCAGCGGGCGAAGTGCTGCAGCAGGTACGCCGTGAGCTCCTCCGGGGTCACCGCGGAGCGCGTCACGACGCAGGCGAGCGGGCGTTCCAGCCACTTGTCGTGCGGCACCGCCACCACCGACGCCTCCACGACCGCCGGGTGCGCCATCAGCGAGTTCTCCAGCTCCACCGAGGAGATCCACTCCCCGCCGCTCTTGATCAGGTCCTTGGACCGGTCGGTCAGCTGCACATAGCCGTCCGGGTCGATCACGCCGACGTCGCCGGTCTTGAACCAGCCCTGCGCGTCATAGCTGGCCGGGCTGCGCGGGTCGTCGTAGTAGGCGCTGGCCATCCACGGCGAGCGCAGGTGGTACTCGCCGACGGCCTTGCCATCCCACGGCAGGTCGGTGCCGCCCTCGTCAACGAGCCTGACCTCGCACAGCGGCAACGGCAGACCCTGCTTGCCGCGGACGTCGTAGACCTCGTCCTCGGTGACGTGGTCGTGCTTGCTCTTCAACGCTGTGAACGTGACCAGCGGCGAGGCCTCGGTCATCCCCCAGCCCTGCGGCACCACGATGTCGTGGGTGTCGGCGAACCACTTCATCAGGCCGCGCGGCGGGGCCTGCCCGCCCAGCCAGAGCACATCGAGCGAGGAGACGTCGTAGTGCGGGTCATCACGCTCGAGCAGGTCTCGCATCATCACGCCGATCGTCACCGCGCCGACGGCGTGGGTGACCTTGTGCCGGTCGATCAGCTCGAGGTAGTGCTTCGGCTCGGGGTGCGGTCCGGGCAGCACCAGCGTCGCACCCTGCAGTGCGGCGGCGAAGGGGATGCCCCAGCTGTTGGCGTGGAACATCGGGCTGATGGCGAGGAAGATCGCCTCCTCGCGCACCCCGATCGAGCCGTGCAGGCACAGGGCCAGGGTGTGCAGCACCACGCTGCGGTGGCTGTAGAGCACGCCTTTGGGGTCACCCGTGGTGCCCGACGTGTAGCACATCGCCGACGCGGTGGTCTCGGGGAAGTCGGGGAACTCCAGCTTCCCGTCCTGCACGGCGAGCAGCTGCTCGTAGGAGTGGACGGGACTCAGCGTGGTCTCCGGCACCTCGTCGGCGAGCACCACGTAGGCCTGCACACCGGGCAGGTCGGGGGCGAGCCGCTCGAGCAGCGGGATCTGGTCGGGGTCAATCAGCAGCACCCGGTCGCCGCCGTGGTTGATGATGTAGCTGATCTGCTCGTCGAACAGCCGCAGGTTCACGGTGTGCAGCACGGCGCCCATGCACGGCACGCCGAAGTAGGCCTCGTAGTGCCGGTGGGTGTTCCAGGCCAGCGTCCCGACCCGGTCGCCCGGCTCCACGCCCAGCGCGGTCAGAGCCTGGGCGAGCTTGCGCGCTCGTACCGCGTACTCGGCGTATGTGTAGCTGATGTCCTCGCCATCACCGGTCCGGGAGATGATGCGCTTGTCCCCGAACACGCGTTCCGCGCGCCAGAGCAGCTGCTTCATCAGCAGCGGCCGATCCATGATCAGGCCGTCCATATCCACCTCCGAGCTCGATCCATCCGCTGAACGACGCTAGCCACCAGCGCAGGAAGTGGCGTGTGTCACTTCGTGACACGTGCCTGCGGCTCGACGCCCGGACCAGCGATCACGCGGTTCGACCGGCGCCGGATGACCCGTGCTGAGCATCGGAGTGTTGCGTTCTGCATCACACCCCTACCCAGCAGGACGGAGACGATGCCCGACGCGGCGCTTTCCCCACCGGGGACGGCGGCCCGACCGGACGAGCAGCAACGCGCGAGAGGGAGGTACCGCGGCCCGCTGCCCGACGCGAGCAGCCACGCTCAGAACGTGATCAGCAGTCAAGTCACTCGATGCGTGAGCTGGAACCAGGTAGCCAAAGCACCGGTCACACGCGGAGGCGGGCCGGACAGCTGAGCCGAGCCCCCGCGCCAGCGATCATGGCGGAGGGGTCGCCCCGGTCGGTAGGGCCGCGCACGCGGCCCCACCGGTCGTTCACGTCCGTGGCAGGAGGTGGAACGCGCGCCGGAAATACACCGCTGGAGTCTCCGGGCCGATCCGCACGGTCTGGACCTGACCGACCAGGATCGTATGGTCCCCGCCCGGATGGCGATCGTGCAGCGAACATTCGAGGATCACCGACGCGACATCAAGCACCGGGAGGCCATTGTCATCGGCAACGAATCCGGCGTCGGCGAACTTGTCCGCTCCGCGGGTCGCGAAACGCAACGCAAGCTGCGCATGGTCAGGATGGATCACGTGGACGATCCACCGCGTGGCGCGTTGGAAGACCTGTGCGCATTCGGCTGTTGTCGCCAGGCACACGAGCACGAGCGGTGGCTCCATCGAGACCGAGCAGAACGACGTCGCCGTGAAGCCCCACCAGCGGCCTGACGGATCAGCGGTCGTGACGATCGTGACCCCGCTGGGAAAGGACGCCATGGCGTCCCTGAACAGGTGCAGACCGTTCGAGTCGAGACGAGGACCGTCCTCGCTCACCGCAGTGCCGTCACATCCGGGTCGCCCACGTACCCCAGCTCGTGGTCCATGCGCACCCGCTTGGTCGTCAGGTAGGCGATGTTGTCCGCATTCGGGGCGATGATCAGCGGTTCGCGGGCGGCGATCCTCACCCCGTGCCCGGCGAGCCCGTGGTACTTCGCCGGGTTGTTGGTCATCACGCACACCTGTCGCACACCGAGGTCACGCAGGATCTGTGCGCCGATCCCGTACTCCCGGCTGTCGACGGGCAGCCCTTGGGCGAGGTTCGCCTCGACGGTGTCCATGCCAGCGTCCTGCAGGTTGTAGGCGCGGAGCTTGTGGCTGAGCCCGATCCCCCGGCCCTCGTGGCCTCGCAGGTAGACCACAGCACCGCGGCCGACCGCCCCGATGCGCTCCATTGCCGCCTGGAGCTGCTCACCGCAGTCGCAGCGGCGCGAACCGAACACGTCCCCGGTGAGACACTCGGAGTGGACCCGCACCAGCACGTTGTCGTCGGGGCCCGGGTCGTCCGGCTGGCTCACGTCGCCCATCACGAGCGCGACGTGCTCGCTGCCGTCGAGCTCCGAACGGTACGTCGTGACCGTGAACTCGCCGTACGGGCTGGGCACCCGGCCGGCCGCCTGGCGCACCACGAGGGTGTCCGTACGCCGGCGGTACCGCACCAGATCCGCAACCGTGATCGAGACCAGCTCGTGCTGCTGGGCGAACCGTGCCAGCTCGGGGCGTCGCGCCATGGTGCCGTCGGCGTTGGTGACCTCGGCCAGCAGGCCGGCAGGTGCGAGGCCCGCGAGCCGGCAGAGGTCCACGGCGCTCTCGGTGTGCCCGGCCCGCCGCAACACGCCGCCCTCGCGGGCCCGCAGCGGGAAGACGTGTCCGGGTCGGGACAGATCTCCCGGCCGCGTACCCGGATCGGCGAGCGCGCGGATCGTCGCCGCGCGGTCCGCGGCCGACACCCCGGTGCTGGTGACGTTCTTCAGGTCGACCGAGACGGTGAAAGCCGTCGCTCTCGGGTCGTCGTTCTCCGCGACCATCGGGGGCAGCTCGAGCCTGTCGACGAGCGCGGCGTCCATGCCGACGCAGACGAGCCCGCTGGTGTGGCGGATGACGAACGCGAGCATCTCCGGTGTCGCCAGTTCGGCGGCTGCGATGAGATCGCCCTCGTTCTCGCGGTCCTCGTCGTCCACGACGAGGACCATCCGACCGCGACGCAGCTCCGCCAACGCGGCGCCGACCCGGTGGTCCTGGTCCATAAGGATCACGATAGGAGGCCTTCGCACCGACGACGTGTACCACATCGCGACACGTCGTCCTGATTCACTCAGCCCGTCATGTCACAGTCCTAAATCAGCGGCGGGACGGGAATGGCACACTCGCTCATCGTGACGACGACGGAGACGGACATCCTGACCACTGCACGCACCCAGGTGCTCGAGAACGGCGCCGGTCTCGACGAGGCGCAGGTGCTGGAGGTGCTGCGGCTGCCCGACTCCGAGCTGGATGCGCTCCTGGAGCTGGCCCACGAGGTGCGGATGCGCTGGTGCGGGCCGGAGGTCGAGGTCGAGGGCATCATCTCCCTGAAGACCGGCGGCTGCCCCGAGGACTGCCACTTCTGCTCCCAGTCGGGGCTGTTCGAGAGCCCGGTGCGCTCGGCGTGGCTCGACGTGCCGTCGCTGGTGGAGGCGGCCAAGCAGACGGCCAAGACCGGGGCCACCGAGTTCTGCATCGTCGCGGCCGTGCGCGGGCCGGACAAGCGGCTGATGGCGCAGGTCGCGGCGGGCATCGCGGCGATCAAGGACGCCGTCGACATCAACATCGCCTGCTCGCTGGGCATGCTCACCCCCGAGCAGGTCACCGAGCTCGCCGCGATGGGCGTGCACCGCTACAACCACAACCTCGAGACGGCGCGCTCGTACTTCACCAACGTCGTCACCACCCACACGTGGGAGGAGCGCTCCGAGACGCTGCGGCTGGTCCGCGAGGCCGGCATGGAGGTCTGCTGCGGCGGGATCGTCGGCATGGGCGAGTCGCTGGAGCAGCGCGCCGAGTTCGCGGCCCAGCTGGCGGCCCTCACCCCCGACGAGGTGCCGCTGAACTTCCTCAACCCGCGCCCCGGCACCCCGTTCGGCGATCTCGAGCCGATGGGCGGCCCCGACGCCCTGCGCACGATCGCGGCGTTCCGACTGGCGATGCCGCGCACCGTGCTGCGCTTCGCCGGCGGCCGGGAGATCACCCTCGGCGACCTCGGCGCCCGCCGCGGCATGCTCGGCGGCATCAACGCCGTGATCGTCGGCAACTACCTGACCACGCTGGGCCGCCCCGCGGAGTCCGACATCGACCTGCTCGGCGAGCTCCAGATGCCGATCAAGGCACTGAACGATACCCTCTGAGGAGCGACGCTCACTCCGGTTCGGCCGGCGCCCGCTGTGGGAGCGGGCGCCGCGCCGGACCGACGTAGTCCTCGCGGTCGGGCGCCAGCATCCGGAACCGGGCCCCGCTCTCGATCTCCTCCAGCATGTGCGCCGCGATCCCCGGCAGGAACGAGATGAGGCTGACGACGTACATCTGCGGCGGCGCGAACCCCAGCTCGGTGAGCACGCGGGCCAGTGCGCCGTCGATGTTGAGCGGGAGCGGTCGCCGGCCGGGGCGCAGCGCGTTGTACTCGGCGACGATCGCGTCGTGCAACCGGCTGACGGTGCCCTCCACACCGTGCCTGCGCGCTACATCCAGTACCGCGACGGCCCGGGGGTCCTGTTCGGTGAACTCCGGGTGCCCCGCCCCGGGTAGCGGCTCCTGCGCCTCGCGGCGCTCCCTCGCGACGGCGGCGGCCACGGCCGACACCTCGGCGCCGGTCGGGTCGTCCCCGAGACGCCGCAGGGCGGCGGACAGCATCTCCCCCGTGTGCTCCGGCGAGATCGTCCGGCGCCCCGCGCAGGACAGCGCCGCGAGGATCCCGACGGAGGTATCGGGGTTCACCGAGACCGCGATGCGCCCGGCGAGGATGTTCGGTCCGCGCGCGGCCGGGTACGACATCAGCCCGCACAGCACGGCCTCGAACACCGCGGCCTGCGCGGCGGTGGGCAGTTCGCCGCGCAGGGTCAGCCAGGTGCACTCGGCGTAGCTGCGGCCGCGGATCAGGTCCGACAGCGGGTAGCCCCGGACGTAGATATCCTCGTCGTCCATCTCGGTGATCGCGGTACGGAACCGCAGGCCGTCGCCGCTCGCCATCGCGGAACGCCCCACTCCCACTGCCGGCCCGCTTGCCGCCGGTCAGATGTCGCTGTCGGCCAGGAACGCCAGCACCGTGGAGGTGAAGGCGTCGTTGTCGTCGCCCGCGACCATGTGACCAGTGGCGGACACGTCCACGTGCCGCGAACCGGGGATGAGCTCGAGGAACTCCGCGACACCCTCGTCGCTGACGATGTCGGACTGTTCCCCGCGCACCAGCAGGGTCGGCACGGTGACCCGCCGCGCCGCCGCAGCGGCCCGTTCGTGGGTGGTGGAGCGACGCGGCTCGGAGTCGATCTGCAGGAACGCCGGGTCCCAGTGCCAGTACCACCGGCCGTTCTCCCGCTGCCGTACGTTCTTGCGCAGACCCTCGGTGGTCGGCGCGCGCTTGCGGTGCGGGTTGTAGGCCCGTACGGCCTCCGCGACCTCGTCCAGCGAACCGAACCCGTCGGGGTTCGCGCTCATGAACGCCATGATCCGGGCCACGCCCGCGGGTTCCGCCCGCGGCACGATGTCGACGAGCACGAGCGCGCGGGCCACCTCCCCAAGCTCGCCCTGCGCGACGAGCGAGGTCATCCCGCCCATCGATGCGCCGATCAGCAGCGGGCGTTCCTCCATGGCCCCGACCACGGATGCCAGGTCGGCGACCAGCCCGTCGATGCCATAGTCACCGTCGGGCGACCAGTCGCTGTCGCCGTGCCCGCGGGCATCCAGCGCGACCGAGGTCCACCCGTTGTCGGCCAGGGCGGCAGCTGTGCGGAACCAGGAGTGCCGGGTCTGGCCGCCGCCGTGCAGCAGCAGCACGGCCCCACGGTGCTCGCCGACCCCGTCCCAGCGGTCGCCGACGATCTTGCCGGCAGTCCCGTCGAACACGACCCGTTCACCCGGGCGGACGGCGTTCACGAGCGGGAGCTGATCGTCGCCGTCGGTACCGGACCGGGAAGGGTTGCATCAACCATGTCCGCACCCTAGACGTCCGGTCGAGCTCGGGCGAGGGACGACGCCACCCTTTCTTCAACCATCAGTTCAAAGTTCGTCCGACACGTCGTTCTACGATCAGATGTTGGAGTCCACCCAATGCTGCACCGGCGGCGAGCAGCCCCGGCCGGGGAGCCGCCGGACACGGGATGAGCCACGCACCGGCCCGCGCACCGGCGCGATGCTGCGGACCTCGGACCCGCCAGGGCGGGGCACAGCCGACATCGCCGCGGCGGTGGTCCACCTGGAACGGATCGGCGCCGACACGATCTGGGCCGGCGACCACCTCGCCTTCCACACCCCGATGCTGGACAGCGCGATCGCGCTCGCGACGGCGGCCTCGGTCACCAGGACGCCGTCGATCGGCACCTGCGTGCGGCTGATCGCGCTGCGCAACCCGGCCTGGGTGGCGAAGCAGATCGCCACGGCGCAGGCCGTGTCCCGGGGACGGTTCGCCCTCGGGGTCGGCGTGGGCGGGGAGAACCCGGCCGAGTGGTCCGCCGCCGGCGTCCCGGTGCGGGAGCGAGGCCGCACTCCTGGACGTGCCCGCGCTCCAGCCCACCGCCGGCATCCCACCCGGGCGCCCCTGTTCAGCAGCCCGGCCCGGCCGAGGGGTGGAACAGGCGCAGGAGGTTGGACGCGACCGCGGCGGCGGCGGAATCGAGATCCTTCTTGCGACGGCCGCGGAACCACACCGGCACGTGGTTCATCGCGCCGTATAGGTTGTGCATCGCCACGTCCTCGTCCACGACGAACTCACCGAGGGCGATACCGCGGCGCACCACCGCGCGGAAGATCGCGTCGTGCTGCTCACGAAGGCGCCGGGTGCGTCGGCGGTAGGGCTCCGGCCAGTCCTGCGGCTGGATGAACAACCGGGCCATTTCCGGGCGAGTGCGGACGACCAGGTCCAGCTGGCTCCTGATCAGCAGGCCGAGCTGCTCGGTCGCGGTGCCCGGGTTGGCCTCGACGAGGCTGCGCAGCTGGTCGTTGAGCGAGCTGCCCAGCTGTTCGAGGCAGGAACTGACCAGTGCCTCCTTGCTCGGGAAGTAGTGGTAGAGAGAGGCCTTCGTCAGGTCCAGCCGATCGGCGATCTCATCCAGGCTCAGGCCGTGGTAGCCGCGCTCGGCGAGCACCTCGGCAGCCGCGGAGAGGATGTCCTGCACCTTGCGGTCGCGGCGCCGCGCGACCCGCCCCGGCGGCGGCTGCCACGGCACTCCGACCGCCCCGCTCATCCATCAGCTCCCCGGTTCGGTCTCCGAGGCTACCAGGCGGTCGACAACCGACGAGGGTCCGATATCCCACCCGATGGTCGGGGACTCGCCCGCGCCGAGCGCGACCCCTCAGTCCCGGCCCGTCCCCTGCCCGAAACGCGGCGGCCGCTTCTCGACGAACGCCGCGATCCCTTCCCTGGCGTCGGCGGTGCCGAAGAGCCGGTCGATTCCGGATGCCTCGGCGCGCATCCCCGCTCGCCGGCCGCCGTCGAGATGGGCCAGCACGCACGCCTTGAGCTCTTGCAGCGCCGGGCGGGCCCCCGCCGCAAGGCCGGCGGCGAACTCCACGGCCTCGGCCAGGAGCCGGTCGACCGGGTGCACACTGTTGACCAGGCCCAGCGACAGCGCCTCCGCGGCCCCGAGCTGGCGTCCGGTATAGAGCAGGTCCAGGGCCCTGCCCTTGCCCACGACCTCCACGAGCCGTTGCGTGCCCCCCGCCCCGGGGAGCAGGCCCAGCTTCACCTCGGGCAGTCCGATCCGTGCCCCCTCGGCGAGCATCCGCAGGTCGCAGGCCAGCGCCAGCTCCATGCCACCACCCATCGCGTGGCCGTTGACAGCGGCGATGGTCGGCAGCGGGATGGCCTCGAGGTCGTCCATCGCCCGCTGGATGCCGCTGATGAACCGCGGCATCTCGTCCGCGTCGAGCGTGTTCATCATCTTGATGTCGGCGCCCGCGACGAACCGCGGCCCGGCACCGGTTATCACAAGAGCGCCCACGTCGTCTCGGGCCGCTGTCCGCGCCGCCGCCAGCGAGATCTCCTGGACGAGCTCGAGGTCCAGTGCGTTCGCCGGCGGTCGGTCCACGGTCAGCAGGCCGACGCCGCGGTCGACCTCGATCCGGACGTGCTGGAGTTCGGTATCGGTCACGGTCATCTCACTGTCCTCCTTGTGCTCGGGTCGCGGTCGCGGCTCAGCGTGCGCTGAGCACCCGGTCGAGCCACGCCACCAGGTCGGCGACCACCTCGGCACGGTTGGTCTCGTTGAGGATCTCGTGCCTGGCGCCCTCGTAGGTGGCTACGGTGACGTCGGTCAGCCCGGCCGCACGGTAACGCTCGACGAGCAGGTTGAGCAGCGCAAGCCCAGCGTTGATCGGGTCCTGGTCACCGGCGACGACGTAGAGCGGCAGGTCCGCGCGGATCCCCGCGAGCCGCTGCGGATCGGCCAGCTCGGTGCCCGCGCCGAACATCAGCTTCGACGACGGGACGTCGGTGCCGAATCCGCAGGCGGGATCGGCTACGTAGGCGTCCACGATCGCCTCGTCACGGCTGAGCCAGTCGGACTCGGTGCGGGCCGGCTCGAAGGCCGCGTTGAACCCGGCGAGCTCGAGGGGCTGGTCCAGGTCGATCGCCGCGGCGAGCTGGTCGAGTGCGGTGCTGCCGGAGAGGACGGCAGCATCGATGCTCCCGCTATGGTCGAGCAGGTACTGCTGGGTGGCCAGCGACCCCATGCTGTGCCCGAGCAGCACGACAGGCAGCCCGGGGTGGGCGTCATGGACCGTCTCCACCAGCGCCCCGATGTCCCCGACCAGGCGGTTCCACCCGTCCTCCCCGAACACCCCGAAGCGCGACGAGTCGCCCGCGGTGGCGCCGTGGCCACGGTGGTCGTTGGCGTAGACCACGAAGCCGGCCGCGTTCAGCGCCGCCGCGGTCTCGGCGTAGCGCCGCGCGTGCTCCCCCATTCCGTGCGCGATCTGCACGATGCCGCGCGCAGCGCCGACCGGATCCCACCGGTAGACCACCACCCGGGTGCCGTCCCGGGACACCAGCTCCGAGGTGTGGGCGTCTTCGACAGTGCTCATCCGGTCCTCCTCGACGAGGTCGTGCGCGACGGGCAGCGCCTAGTGACGCAGTCGCCGCGAGCCGCTAACGTACCGGCTGATCCTTATCAGGAAAACAGTGAGGTTTGCCATGGCGGCGCTACGGGAGCGACTCACCCCGGAACAGGCCGACTTCGTCAAGGCGGTGGATGCGTTCTGCGAGCGGGAGTGCCCGCCGCACCGGCTTCGGGACGTCACCGCGAACGGCACCATCGCCCACGACGACGCCCTCTATCGGAAGCTGGCGGCCACCGGCTGGCTGGGCCTGACCATCCCCGAGGAGTACGGCGGCTCGGGAGGCCGGCTGTCCGACGTCGCGCTGCTCACCGAGCGGTTGTCCTACCATCGGCTGCCGGTCACCGGCTACCTGACCACGGTGATCACCGCGCAGGCCCTGATCAGGTTCGGCACCGAGGAGCAGAAGCGTCGCGTGCTCCCCGCCGTGGCGCAAGGGGCGGTGCTGTCGATCGCGATCACCGAGCCGGACACCGGGTCCGACGCGGCCGCCGTGCGCACCCACGCCCGCCGCGACGGCGACGGCTGGCGGATCAACGGCGAGAAGATCTACACGAGCAACGCCAACCACGCGCGCTGGGTATTGGTCGTCACGCGCACCAACCCGGACGCGGCCAAGCACCGGGGCATCTCGCTGTTCCTCGTGCCGATGGATGCCGTCGACGTCACGAAGCTGGACATGCTCGGCCACATCGACACCACCATCACCCGCTACGCCGACGTACCGGCCACCGACGCCGACATCGTCGGCGGGATCGACAACGGCTGGCAGGCCTTGGTGCAGGGCCTCAACAGCGAGCGGATGATCATCGGGGCCGAAGCGGTCGGGGTCGGCCAGCGCGCGTTCGACGACGTGCTGCGCTACGTGAAGGACCGGCACCAGTTCGGGCAGCCGATCGGTCGCTTCCAGGCCCTCCAGCACGGGCTGGCCGAGACCGCCACCAAGCTGCTGGCCGCCCGGTTGCTGGTCCGCCATGTCGCCGAGCTTCTCGACGAGGGCGATCCAGCGCCCGCGGAGGCGTCGATGGCGAAGCTCTTCGCCACCGAGACGGCTAAGGAGGCCGCACTGCAGGGCATGCAGTTCATGGGCGGCATGGGCTACAGCATGGAGAGCGACATGCAGTCCTACGTGCGCGACAGCCTCGTTATGACGATCTTCGGCGGGACGTCGCAGATCCAGAAGAACATCATCGCCGGCCAGCTCGGCCTCAACGACTGATTGACGAGGAACGCATGTCCGACACGCTCAACGAGCGGCTCGACGAACTGGCCGCCCGCACCGACACGTGGGTCACCCGCGAGACGCTCCAGCGCTACGTCGACGACGGGGCTTGGACCGAACAGAGCTTCGTGCACGATCTCGAGCGGCACGCGGCCGAGCGTCCCAACGCCCTCGCGATCATCGACGAGGACGGCAGGCGCACCAGCTACGGCGAGTACGAGCAGCGCACCCGGCAGCTGGCGAACTCGCTGCTGAGCCTGGGGCTCGAGCCCGGTGACCGGCTCGCGATGCAGCTGCCCAACTCCAGCGAGTTCTGCCTGACCCTGATGGCCTGCGCCAGGGCCAGGATCGTGCCGGTCTTCCTGCACGTCGTCTACGACGAGCACGACCTGGACTACGTGCTGAACCTGACCGGCGCGCGCGCCCTGGTGGTTCCCGCGTCGTTCAAGGGCCGTGAGTTCGTGCCGCTGGCCCGGACGATGCGCGAGCGGGTCGACGTGCTGGAGCACGTCATCGTGGCCGGTGGGGAGGGTGGCCAGGACCTACTGTCCTTCGAGGCCATGATCGCCGCGGAGCAGCCGGTGCACGACCTCGACGCGTTGCGTCCCACCGGAGCCGACCCGTTCTTCATCATGTTCACCTCGGGAACCACCGGGCGACCGAAGGCGGAGCTGCACACCCACGCCAACAACCTGTTCTGGATCCAGAGCTTCGAGCACGGGCAGAGGTTCCCCCGCGACGCACACTGGATCATCGTCACACCGATCGCGCACCTGACCGGGCTGGGCCTGGGGGTGCTCTCGGCCCTGCACCGCGGAGCGGCGTTCACGCTGCTCACCGGCTGGGACGTGGCCCGATGCGTCGAGCTGCTGGAGCGGGACCGGCCCACGTACCTGCTCGGCGCGGCGCCGATGCTGATCGACCTGTCCCGCGTCCCCGGCCTCGGAGCGCGCGACGTGCGGAGCTTGCGCGGCATCTGCTACGCGGGCGCCCCGTGCCCGGCCGAGACCCTCAACGCGCTGCACACCCAGCTCGGGGCCGAGATCTCCGCGTTCTACGGCTACACCGAGGCCGGCGTCACCCACATGACCCGGCCCGGCGACCCGATCTCGATCACCAGCCGGAGCATCGGGTCGGTGATCGACGGCATCGAGATGCGCCTGGTGGACGACGAGGGCAACGACGTCGCCCTCCCGGGGGAGGGCGAGCTCTGGTCCCGCGGGGCCAACTTCGTGGTCGGCTACTACGGCCAGCCGGAGACCACCGCCAGGATGTTCACCCCAGAGGGCTGGTTCCGCTCGGCCGACATCGTCCGGTTCGACACCGACGGGTACGGCTACTTCGTGTCGCGGCGCGACGACCTGATCAACCGGGGCGGCTACAAGATCGACCCCAGGGAGATCGAGGAGCTGCTCTACGAACATCCCCGGGTCGGCCAGGCCGCCGTCGTGGCGATGCCCGACGAGCGGCTCGGCCAGCGGGCGGCCGTCTTCGTCGTGCCGGCGACCCCCGGGGACGACGTCGCGCTGAGCGACCTCACCACCTTCCTCGGCGAGAAGGGGCTCAGCCGCACGAAGTGGCCCGAGGCCGTGGAGCTGGTCGAGTCGTTCCCGATGACCAGCACCGGCAAGTTCATGCGCTACTCCCTTCGGGACCGCGCCCGGCAGCTGCGCCCGCAGCGATGAGTCCGCGCCGTCACCCGGCGCCGACCGGCGCAACGGGCGACGGCGCGCGGTCCGCTGCCGGCGTGATCGACCTGCGCCCGTTCGTCCGCGCCGGCGACACGGTGCTGTGGGGACAGGCGGGCGCCGAGCCCCGGGCCCTCATCGGGGCACTCCTGCGCCAGGCCAGCGGGCTCGGCGGGGTCACCGCGTTCGTGGGGTTGACCTGCGACGATCGGCTCGCATCCGCGCCCGATGTCGCGCTGCGCTCCTACGGGGCGCTCGGGGTTCTCGCGGGCCACCCGGTCGAGGTGGTGCGCTGCCACATGTCCGCGCTCCCCGGCCTCATCCGTGCCGGCCGCCAGCCCGTGGACGTCGTCCTCTGCCAGGTCTCCCCGGCGGACGCGGACGGCTACCACAGCCTCGGGGTGAGCGTCGACTACTTGTTCGGCGCGCTGGCGGCCGCCCGGGTGGTGCTGGCCGAGGTCGACCCACGGGTACCGGTGACCGCGGGGCCGGGGCGGGTCCACGGGTCCGCGTTCGCCGCCGTCGTGGCCGCCGACTGCGGGCCGACCTGCGTGCCCGACCGCCGGGGCGGTGACGTCGAGGCCAGGATCGCCGCGCACATCGCCGCCCTCGTCCCGGACGGGGCGACACTGCAGCTGGGGATCGGCGGCCTCGCGACCGCCGTGGCGTCCGCGCTGCACGGGCGCCGCGGGTTGCGCGTGCACAGCGGGCTGGTCGGCGACTGGCTGGTCGACCTCGACGAACGCGGGGTGTTGGCCGACGACGGGGCCGGACCCGTGGTCGTCACCGGCACGGCACTGGGGACGCAACGCCTCTACCGCTACCTCGACCGCAACCCGAGGGTCGAGATGCGGCCGGTCGACCTCGTCCATCCGGCCGGGATCACCGGAGCGCTCCCCCGCTTCGTCGCCGTGAACCAGGGGCTGCAGGTCGACCTCGACGGGCAGGTCGGTGCCGAGTCGGTCGCGGGCCGGTACCTCGGAGCCGTCGGGGGCCAGGTCGACTTCCTGCGAGGCGCAGCCGCATCGGCGGGCGGGATCGGGATCGTGGCGCTGCCGTCGGTGACCTCGCGCGGTGAGTCGCGCATCGTGGATCGGCTCGGTGGACCGGTCACCACAGCGGCAGCCGACGTGGGATGGGTCGTCACCGAGCACGGCGCCGTCGACCTGCGGGGGCTCGGCTCGGGACAGCGGGCGCGGGCACTGCGTTCCGTCGCCGATCCGGCCCACCGCGACCGGCTCGACGTGCCGGCTCGCCCGCGTTGCCCCGACGTGCGAGTTACGTCATAATCCTTATGATGATCGGAGGCAGGCATGGCGAGGACGCAGCGTCCGCTCCCACTCCGCGACGACGAGGGCGTCTCGCGGATGTACGAACTCGGCCTGTGGGATGAGCGCACCCTCGCCGACATCGTCGACGAGCACGCACGGACGGATCCGGACAAGCTCGCCGTCATCGACGCCCGGAGCAGGGTGAGCTACGGCGAGCTGGGCGAGCTGTCCCTGCGGCTCGCCACAGTCCTGCACGGCCTCGGGGTCGAGCCGGGTGACCCGGTGGCCGTCCAGCTCCCCGGCTGCACGCTGCTCCCCGCGCTGCACCTCGCGTGCGTGCGGATCGGCGCGCTGTTCATGCCGCTGAGCACCGCGTGGCGCGGCGCGGAGCTGCGGCCGCTGCTGGCCGCCGTCGGGGCCCCGGTGCTCGTGGTGCCGGGAGCCGGCGGGATCGACGACGACTTCGACTTCCTCGGCCTCGCCGGGTCGATCCGCGACGAGCAGCCGACGCTGCGGGCGGTGATCCCGGCGCGCAGCGGGAACGCCGACGCGATCGAGGCGCTGGCCGCGGCGGTCACCACCCGGCAGGCCGTCGACGAGGTCGCCGGGCTGCGGGCCTCCGCCGAGGCGCCGGTGCTGGTCATGTCGTCGTCGGGCACCACGGGCACACCGAAGGCCGCGGTCTGGGGTGGCAACGACCTCAAGGCCCTGCTGCTGCACAACGTCGTTCCCCGGCTGCGGCTGACCGCCGACGACGTCGCCGCGGGCCTGGCCCCGGCGGGCACCGGTTCCACCGGCTACATCTTCCCGGTCCTGACACCCCTGCTGCTGGGCGCGACCGCGGCGATCCTGGAACGGTGGTCACCCCAGGCCGCGCTCGACCTCATCGTCGCGGAGGGCGCCACGTACGCCACCGCGATCCCGACCCAGATGGTGATGTTGCTCCCGCTCGGCCTCGAGGCCGCCGATCTGTCCCGCTTCACCCGGTTCAACAACGCCGGGGCACCGCTGCCCCCGAGTACCGCTCGGGAGCTGGAGGAGCGGATGGGCTGCCGCGTGCAGAGCATCTACGGCTCCACTGACGGCGGCGTCCCGGTGATGACGTCGGTGGACGACGAGGAGCAGGTGCGCCGCACCACCGTCGGCTCGGTCTGCGCGGGGGTCGAGGTGAAGCTCGTCGGCGCCGACGGCGCCGTCCTCCTCTCCGGCGAGGCGGGCGAGGTCTGCTGGCGGGCCGGCAAGTCCTACGGCTACCTGAACCAGCCTGCCTACGACGCGGCCGCCTTCGATGCGGAACGCTGGTTCCATTCCGGGGACGTCGGCCGGTTCGACGACGATGGCAACCTGCGGATCGTCGGGCGGATCAAGGACATGATCCTGCGCGGGGGCACCAACATCTTTCCGGCCGAGATCGAGCACCTCGTGTCCCAGCACCCGGGCGTCGCCGACGTGGCGGTCGTGGGGATACCCGACGACCGCCTCGGTGAGCGCGCCTGCGCCGTCGTCGTCCCGGTCGCGGGGGCGCCGCCCGACCTCGCCGGGCTCTGCGCGTTCTTGCGCGACCGCGAGGTGGCGGTGGTCAAGCTGCCCGAGGAGCTCGTCCTCGTCGACGCCCTGCCGACGAACGCGGGCGGCAAGATCGACAAGGCGCGGGTGCGGGAGACCGCCGTCGAGGAGCTCCAGGCCCGGTCGGCCTGACCGCCCGCCCCGTCCACCCGTCACGGAAGGACCCGCATGACCACCCCGCTCGACCAGCTGACCGACGCCCAGACCGAACTCGTCGCCCTCGCCCGCAGGATCGCCCAGGAGGAGCTGCGGCCCCGCGCGGCGGAGTGGGACCGTCGCGCGGAGTTCCCCGAGGAACAGTTCCAGCTGCTGCGCAAGGCCGGCCTGACCGCGCTCACCGTGCCCGTCGAGTACGGCGGCCGGGGCCTGGGCACGTTCGAGGCCTGCCTGGTGCTCGAGGAGCTCGCGGCCGGCTGCCTGGCCAGCGCGATGACCATCCAGATGCAGGTCAACGGGCCGCCGCGGGTGATCGCCCGGATCGGCACCGACCAGCAGCGCGAGGAGTACCTGCCGCGGGTCGCCGACGGGTCGGTGTGTTTCTCCATCGCCATGACCGAGCCGCAGGCCGGCTCCGACGGCACCGCGCTGCAGACCACGCTGAGCCCGCACGGCGACGGCTTCCTGCTCAACGGGGAGAAGTGCCACATCACCGGGGCGCTGCGCTCGGACGCCTTCCTGGTCTTCTGCCGCGCCCCCGACACCACCGGTCCAGACGGCATCGGGGCGGTGCTCATCGACCGCGACGTCGAGGGCATGGCCCCGATCGAGACCGAGGAGAAGATGGGCGGGCGCGCCATCGCCGAGGGGATCATGCGCTTCACCGACGTCCCGGTGCGGGCCGACCAGGTGGTGCTGATGCCGCGCAAGGGCTCCCGCGACGGCGCCCGGTTCCTCGTGCGCCAGTTCAACCCGGAGCGCTGCGGCAACGCCGCGATGGCCGTCGGGCTGGCCCGCGCAGCGCTGGAGGACGCGGTCGCCTACGTCAAGGAACGCCAGCAGTTCGGCCGCGCGATCGTGGAGTTCCAGGGACCGCAGTGGAAGATCGCCGACATGGCCACCGCCATCGACGGCGCGCGGCTGCTGCTGTGGCGCGCGGCCCGGACCGACGTCGAGGGTTTCCCCGGCATCCGGGAGACCGCCATGGCCAAGCTCGCCGCGAACGAGGCGGCGGTCATGGTCACCTCCGAGGCGCTGCAGCTGCTCGGCCACAAGGGCTACCTGACCCGGTACCCGATGGAGCGTTACGTGCGTGACGCGTTCGGCCTGGGCATCGGCGGGGGGACGACCGGCATCCTGCGCAACATGGTCGCGGGCGAGGTCACCGGCGTGCGCGTCAGCCAGCGGAGGTCCTGATGGACCTGTCACTCTCGGGGGCGGCGCTGGACTACCGCGACGAGCTGCGCGACTGGGTGGCCGCGACGCTGCCCGTCGGATGGCGCGACGTGCCCGTCGGCATCGGCGACGACGCCGCGTACGTCGCGATGCGCCGCGACTGGGGCACGATGCTGCACGAGGGAGGTTGGCTGGCCCCGCACTGGCCTGCCGCTTGCGGTGGTCGCGGGCTCGGCGTGGATGCGCAGCTCGCTTTCCTCGACGTGCTGGTCGCGGCCGGCGCACCGGAGCCGATGAACACCAACGGGATGAGCATCTTCGCCCCGGCTCTGATGGCCTTCGGCACCGACGATCAGCGGGCCCGTTATCTCGGCCCGATGCTCGCCCACGACGACATCTGGTGCCAGGGCTTCTCCGAGCCCGGTGCCGGGTCCGATCTGGGCGGGCTGACCACCCGTGCGATCCCCGACGGGGACGGGTTCGTGGTGTCCGGGCAGAAGGTATGGACCTCCTACGCCCTGTTCGCGCAGCGCTGTTACCTGATGGTGCGCGTCACCGGGGTCCCGGACGGGGTGACGATGGTCGTCCTGCACATGGACCGCCCGGGGGTCACCGTCCGGCCGCTGCGCAACCTCACCGGCAGCAGCGAGTTCTGCGAGGTCTTCCTCGACGACGTCACGGTCGACGCCGACGACATCGTCGGCGAGATCGGCGACGGCTGGCGGGTGGCCACCTACGCACTGGCCAGGGAGCGATCCACCGGCCTGGCCCAACGGGCGCTGCAGCTCTCCCGCGAGCTGGAGCTGATGAACGCGCGGCTGCACGCCGGCGGGCACGACGGCGCCGCGCTGGTGGGCGCGTTCGTGCGCAGCCGGGCGGTGGACAGCACGGTGCGCCGGGTACTGGCCACGATCGCCGAAGGTGCCGAGCCCGGGATGCTCGCGCCGGTGGCCAAGGTGCTGTGGAGCGAGGGACATCAGGCCCAGCTCGCCACCCTGGTCGAGATCGCCGGTCCGGAGGTCACCGCCGCCGGCGACGGGTGGGCCGACTGGCTGCGCGCGCTGCTGTTCAGCCGGGCCGAGACCATCTACGGCGGGACGTCGGAGATCCAGCGCAACCTGATCGCGAAGTCGCTCGGCCTGCCGAGCGACCGCGGCTGACCGGATCGGAGCAGACGGGATGGACTACCGGATCGACGACGAGGTGGCGGCGCTGCGCGCGGCGCTGCTGACGTTCCTGCGCGAGCGGATGCCCGACCCCGGCGCGGAGCCGGGCCCCGACGAGCGGCTCGCCGCCTGGCTGGAGCTGGTCGGCTCGGAGTGGCTGGAGCACTACACCACCGGCACCGGCGACCCCGCCGAGCGCGTGTCGGCGCTACACGTGGCGGAGGCGTTCGGCGCGGTGCCGGTCACCGGGCCCGTCGACGTCGTGGCGGGATACCTGCTGCCGCTAGCCGCTGCGACCGGCTGGACAGCGGGCCTCGACCGGCTGCGCGACGGGTCGCTGGTCACAGCGCTCGTGCCCGGCCTCGACACTCCCGGCCGGGACGGCGTCCCCCGTCGTCGGGCCGAGCGCCTCCCGGCCGTGCGCGACGGCGCGGTGCGCGTGACAGGCCGGCTCGAGCGGGTGCCGTGCGCCGCCGACGCCCACGCCGTCGTCGTCGCCGTCGAACTGGACGGACTGCCCGCCCTCGCCCTCGTCGAGACCGAGCGCGACGGCGTCGCGGTTGGCGCGCCATCGGGCGTTGACCTGCGCCGTCCGGTGGCCGACGTGACGTTCGACGACGCCGAGGCCGCCGCGGTGCACACCGCGACGGACCTGGTGGACCGCGAGGACTCCAGCGCGGCCGGGCACAGCCTGTTCCTCGACGCCGAGGCCGTCGGCGGCGGCACCGAGGTGATCGCCCGGAGCGTCGAGTACTGCACCGGGCGGGTCCAGTTCGGCCGGCCGGTCGGGTCGTTCCAGGCTGTCCGGCACCGACTGGCCGACGTGACGGCCACGGTCGAGGGCGGGCGCTCGCTCGCCTACCGCGCGGCGTGGGACCTCGCGGCCGCCATCCCGAGCGCCGCTGCCGACGTGATCGCCAGCAGGCTCTGGTCCTCGGCCGCCTACCTCGCGGCCGCCGAGGCCGCAGTGCAGTGCCACGGCGGGACGGGCTTCACCTGGGAGCAGGGCGTGCACCGGTGGTACCGGGCCGCCATCGCCGGCCGGGGCGGGGCCGACCTGGCCGCGGCCCGTGCCGCGGTCGCCGCACACCTGCGCCTGCTCGCCACCGGCCCCACCGGAGTGCGGGTCGCCGCACCCGTCGGGGCGGCGCGGAGGGCAGGTTGATGGGCGAGGACGTGGTGCTGGTCGACCGGCCGCAGCCCGGCGTCACCGTGCTGACGCTCAACCGGCCCGCGGTACGCAACGCCGCGAACTGGCAGACGTGGGAGGAACTAGGCCCGGCGATCGTCGATGCGGCCCGCGACGACGGCTGCCGCGCCGTGGTGCTGACCGGCGCGGGAGGCGCGTTCTGCGCGGGCGGGGACGTCAAGTCCTCCCCGTCGCGCGGCACCGGCCTCGGGGCCCCGGCCGCCCGGCTGCTCGTCGCCCAGCGGGTGCTGCAGGACCTCCTCGCGGTGCCCAAACCGGTGCTCGCGGCCGTCGAGGGTCCGGCGATGGGGATCGGCTGGAGCCTCGCGCTGGCGTGTGACGTGGTCGTCGCGGCCCGCGACGCCGTGTTCGGCGCGCCATTCGTGCTGCGCGGGCTGGTGCCCGACGGCGGCGCGGCCTGGTTCCTGACCAGGGCGCTCGGCCGGCAGCGGGCCGCGGCGCTGCTGCTGTCGGGCGGCCGGATGGCCGCGCCGGAAGCCGACGAGGCCGGCCTCGTCGCGCGACTGAGCGAGCCGGGCGCGGCGCTGGCCGACGCCGTCGCGATGGCCATGACGATGGCCGCCGGGCCGGCCGAGGCGCTGCGGCTGACCAAGGGGATGGTCCGCGCCGCACTCGACCTGCCGCTGGAGCGGTTCCTCGAGGTCGAGTGGCTCAGCGCAACGCTCGACATCACCGGGCCCGACGCGGCCGAGGGACGCGCGTCGTTCGTCGAGAAGCGTCCACCCGACTTCTCCGCCGTCCGCGGCGACACCCCCCAGGAGACATGATGACCGTGCAGATCGACCTGACCGGCCGCGTGGCGATGGTCACCGGAGGCGGCAGCGGCATCGGCCGGGAGACCTCGCGGCTGCTGGCCAGAAGCGGTGCGGCCGTCGGCGTCGCCGACCGCGACACGGCCGCCGCGCAGGGCACCGTCGAGCTGATCACCGCTGCGGGCGGCACGGCGGTCGCACTGCGGGTGGACGTGCGCGACCCCGCGGCCGCAGCGGCCGCCGTCGCCGACACGCTCGCCCACCTCGGCCGCCTCGACATCCTCGTCAACAACGCCGCCGCATGGACGATCAAGCTGTTCAAGGACCTCACGCTGGCCGACTACGAGCACGACATCGGCGTCAGCTTGATCGGGGCCATGGTGATGACCCGCGCCGCCTACGACGTCATGCGCGAGCAGGGCGATGGCCGCGTCGTCAACCTGATCTCCGACAGCGGCCGGGTCGGCGAGCCGTTCATGGTCGCCTACGGCGCCGCCAAGGCCGGGGTGATCGGGTTCACCAAGGGCTTCGCCAAGGAGGCAGCCCGCTACGGTATCCGCTGCAACGCCGTCTCGCCCGGCACCACCAAGACACCCGGCGCCCAGCCCGTGATCGACAAGTGGGGCGGTGAGGAGAAGCTGCTCGCGGCCTACCCGATCCGCCGCCTCGGCGAACCCGCCGACCAGGCCAACGCCATCCTGTTCCTCTGCTCCGACATGAGCTCCTGGGTGACCGGGCAGATCCTGTCGGTCAGCGGCGGCTACACGATGGCCGACTGAGGGGACCGTGATGGACTTCGATCTCGACCAGGACCACGACGACCTGCGCAAGGGCGTCCGCGGGCTGATCGCCCGGTTCGACGACGAGTACTGGTCGGCCTGCGACTCCGCTCACCGCTTCCCGACCGAGTTCTACCAGGCACTCGCCGAGGGTGGCTGGCTCGGCGTGGCGATCCCGGAGGAGTACGGCGGCGCGGGACTGGGCATCACCGAGGCCGCGCTGCTGCTGCAGGAGGTCGCCTCCTCGGGTGCCGCCATGAACGGGTGCAGCGCGATCCACCTGACGATCTTCGGGATGAACCCGCTGGTCAAGCACGGCTCCGCCGAGCTGCGCCACGAGCTGCTCCCCCGCGTCGTCTCCGGCGACCTGCACGTCTCGTTCGGTGTGACCGAACCCGACGCCGGCACGGACACGTCCAGGATCACCACCCGCGCGCGGCGTGACGGTGACGGCTACGTCGTCGACGGCCGCAAGGTGTGGATCACCAAGGCCCAGCAGGCCGAGTACCTGCTGCTGCTCACCCGGACCACCCCGCTGGAGGAATGCGCGAAGCGCACCGACGGGATGACGCTGTTCATGGCGCCGATGGACCGCTCCGCGATCGAGGTCCGCGAGATCCCCAAGATGGGCCGCAACGCGGTCAACTCCAACGAGCTGTTCATCGACGGGCTGCGGGTGCCCGCGTCGTGCCGGATCGGCGAGGAGGGCAAGGGCTTCCGCTACCTGCTCGACGGGCTCAACCCCGAGCGCATCCTGCTGGCCCACGAGTCGATCGGCATTGGGCGCGTCGCGGTGGACCGCGCGGTGACCTACGCCAACCAGCGGGTCGTGTTCGACCGCCCGATCGGGCAGAACCAGGGCATCGCGTTCCCGCTGGCCGAGGCCACCATGCGGCTCGACGCCGCCGAGCTGGTCGCCCGCAAGGCGGCCTGGCTCTACGACCGCGGACGGCCGTGCGCGCGCGAGGCCAACTCGGCCAAGTACCTCGCCGCCGACGCCGCGTTCTTCGCCGCCGACCGCGCGGTGCAGACCCACGGCGGGTTCGGCTACGCCGTCGAGTACCACGTCGAGCGCTACTTCCGCGAGGCGCGCCTGATGCGGATCGCGCCGATCTCCCAGGAGATGGTGCTCAACTACGTCAGCGAGCACGTCCTCGGCCTGCCGAGGTCCTACTGAGCCCACTGATCGGGCAGACGCTAATCGGTCATCCGGCGTAGAGCGCCTCGATGTCCGCGGCGTACTTGGCCGCGATCGGCTTGCGGCGCAGTTTGCTCGTCGGGGTCAGCTCGTCACCGGCCGGCAGCCACTCGTCCGCGAGCAGCTTCCACCGCTTGATCTGCTCGATCCGGGACAGCTTGGCGTTGGCTCGGGCGACACCGGCGCCCACCTCGGCGAGCACTGCCGGGTCCTCCGAGAACGACGCCAGGTTCGACCCGTCCAGGCCGTGTTCGGCGGCGAACGCGGGGACCGCCTCGGCGTCGAGCACCAAGATGGCGACGTTGTACGGCCGGGCGTCGCCGAAGCAGACGGCCTGGCCGATCAACGCGCTGCCGGACTTGAGCTCGGCCTCGATGTTGGCGGGCGACATGTTCTTGCCGCCGCTGTTGATGATCAGTTCCTTCTTGCGGTCGATGATCGTGAGGTAGCCGTCGGCGTCGATCCGCCCGACGTCGCCGGTGTGCATGTAGCCCTGCTCGTCGACGGCCTCCGCAGTGCGCTCCGGCTGGTTGCGGTAGCCCCGCATCACGATCGGGCCCCGGACCAGCACCTCCCCGTCCTCGGCCAGCCGCACCTCGACGCCGGGCAGCGCGGTGCCGCAGGTGCCCAGCTTGATCCGGCCGGGCGGGTTCCACGTCGCGATCGGCGAGAGCTCCGACATCCCCCACACCTCGGCCATCATCAGCCCCAGCGCGGCGAAGAACTCGTGCACCGGCATCGGCGTCGGGGCAGCTCCGACCAGCCTCACCTCGGCCGCGTCGAGGCCGAGCTTGGCGCGCAGCGGGGCCAACACCGCCTCCTCCCCCGCGCTCGCCCGGCGCGCGGTCGCCGCGTCGACCTCGGTACCGGCCTGCTCGGCCCGCACCCGCGCGAGGTTGGCCTCGACCGCGTCGTCGAACGCGGCCCGGAACTCCGCCGGGGCGGCGGCGACCTGCGCCTCGACCGCTGTCTTGAGCTTCTCCCACACTCGCGGTACCGCGAGGAAGATCGTGGGCCGGCACTCGACGAGCGCCGCACCCAGCCGGGACGCGTCCGGGCAGCAGGTCACCGTGTATCCGAGGTTGTTGGCCAGGTAGATGCCGATCGTGCGGTCCGCGATGTGCGCGGCGGGCAGGTAGGACACGACCCGACCACCGGGCTTGATCGGCCAGGTGCGCACCAGCATGTTCCACTGCGCGATCAGGTTGGCGTGGGTCAGCTCCACGCCCTTGGGCGGCCCGGTCGTGCCGGACGTGTAGATCAGCGTCGCGACGTCAGCCGGCTGGACGACCGCGCTGGCCTCGGCCAGGTCGAACCCCGCCGGAGCGGCCGCGACGAGCCCGTCGAGGGTGAGCGTGCCGTCCTCACCCGCGCCGTCGATCACGACGATGTGGTCGACGGAACCACCAATGGCCAGTGCTGCACGGACGATCGGGAGGAACTGCCGCTCGGTGACGACGACCCGGTTCGCCGCGTCGGAGAACAGGTACGCGACCTGCTCGGCGGACGAGGTGTTGTACACCGAGAACGGGGTGGCGCCCAGGTGCTGGGCGGCGGTGTCGACCACGAAGAACTCGGGCCGGTTGGCCAGCATCAGCCCGACGCTGTCCCCGCGGCGTACCCCGAGGCCGGTGAGCCCGCCGGCGACGTCCGCGACGCGGCCGCGGTACTGGTTCCAGGTCAACACCCGCGTCTCGCCGAGGGTGCGCAGCGCGACGTCGTCGGCGAAGCGGGCGACGGTGCGGGCGAAGACCTCCGGCAGGGTGCGCGCACCGTCCAGCGGCAGCGGACCGCCACACAAGGGGGCGAGGGACAGGTATCCGGGGGTGTCGACGGTCGCGGTCACGTTCGCTCTCCTCCGAGGTCACGGATGATGTCGGTCACGCGCTGATCGAGGGTAGTGGGCATCGCCGGCCCGGGGCATCGGCCGATCGCCTCAACGGACCGGGGCGGGCGGCACTCAGCCCGTGGCGAACCAGACGGACTTCTCACGGGTGAAGTGGCTCATCCCCGAGAAGCCACCCTCGCGGCCGAACCCGGAGTCCTTGTAGCCGCCGAACGGCACGGCCGGGTGCAGGAGGTTGTAGGCGTTGATCCAGACGTTGCCCGCCTCGATCCTGGTGGCGAAGCGCAGTGCGCGATCGACCCGGCTGGTGAAGATGCCCGATCCCAACCCGTAGGTGGCGTCGTTCGCGATGCGCAGCGCCTCGTCCTCGTCGGCGAACGGCATCACCGAGAGGACCGGCCCGAAGATCTCCTCGCGGGCGATTCGCGCGGTCGGCTCGACGTTGTCGAACACCGTCGGCGTGACGTAGAAGCCCGGCAGGTCCGGCCGGGTCCCACCGGTCACGAGCGCGGCGCCCTCGTCCCGGCCGACTTGGACGTAGCCCTCGACCCGGTCCCGGTGGGCGGCCGAGATCACCGGACCGAGCACGGTGGACTCGTCCGCCGGGTCGCCGATCGTCAGCCCGCTGGCCGTCGCGGTCACCGCGTCGAGCAGCTCGTCGTGCACGGAGCGGTGCACCAGCAGCCGCGAGCTCGCGGTGCACATCTCCCCCGCGTTGAGGAAGATCCCCAGGAACGCGGCCTTGGCGGCGCTCTTGATGTCCGCGTCGTCGAACACCACCAGCGGCGACTTGCCGCCCAGCTCCATCGTGCAGGTCTTGAGCTCGCCACCCGCGGTGGCCGCCACCTTGCGGCCGACCGCGTCCGACCCGGTGAAGGACACGTGGCCGATCCCGGGATGGCGCACCAGAGCCTCGCCGGCCGCGGACGCCGCGTCGGTCACGACGTTCACCAGGCCCGGCGGGATCCCGGCCTCCAGCGCGACCGTGGCCAGCGCCAGCGCCGACAGCGAGGCCAGCGGCGACGGCTTGATCACGATGGCGTTGCCGGCCGCGAGAGCGGAGACCGCCTTGCCGGCCGCACCCACCAGCGCGAAGTTCCACGGCGTGATGCCGGCGACGACACCGATCGGCTCGCGCAGCACCATCGTCACGAACCGGCCGGAGACCGGGATGGTGCGGCCCTCCAGCTTGTCGGGCATCCCGGCGTAGTAGCGCATGTTCTCCATGAGCATCGACCCGTCCACGGCGCGGGCCGTGGCGATGGGCTTGCCGACATCCAGGCTCTCGATCTTCGCGAGGTCCTCCACCCGCTCCTGGCAGAGGTCCGCCCACCGCCGGAGCAGCCCGGCCCGGGTGGCGACCGACCGCTTCGCCCAGGCCCGCTGCGCCTCGCGCGCGACCCGGACGGCATGGTCCACGTCGGCGGCGCCGGCGGCGGGCAGCCGCGTGATGACCGACCCGTCGGCCGGGTTGTGCACGGCGAAGGTCTCGCCACTGCGAGCGTCGAGCAGCTCGCCGCCGACCACCATCCTGTTGACGAGCAGCGCGGGTGCCGGGGTGTCGGCGACCTGGGTCATGCGGGGCCTCCCTGGGTCTGCTCGAGAGCGGAGCCGTTCGGCGCAGCGGTGGGACACGACGTCGGCGAAGCCCGCGTCGGCCGTCCGGTTGCTCCCATGCGTTCCTCCGGAAGGGTGCTTCCACCGCCAGGATCGACCGTAGCCCGCGGCCACGGCACGCGGATGCCCCGATTCGGGACACCGGCCGGCCGGCTCCGTCGGTCGGTCGGTCGGTCGGCCCGCCCGCTCGCCGACCCGACCCAGCGGCCCTCCACCGGCCCCGATGGTTAACTACTGTTAACGCTCATCGAACGGGGACCCCGATTGCCGGCGTTCGTGACGCCGACGCCACGATCGATCGGTTGCTGCGCTGCGGCGGCTCCACGCCGAGCCGTTCGCGGTGCTACAGCGGTGATCGAGGAACATGCCGGAGTTCGCTGTCACCGATCGCGCCCCGCTCTCGGCCTATGCCCGCGAGGAGCGCACAACTCGCCGAACCGTGGGCGCCGCGGGTCGCAGTGACGGCAGCGGCGTCCGTCGTCCGCGGAGGGCTGCGCACCCGCGGGGCCGCGGGCCGGCAGAACGCCGCGCTGCTTTCATCGGGGAGTGACCCCGGCGATCCCCCGTTGTACGGTAACGGCGGTTAACATGCTGGCCGTTCGACGGACGCGCTCGTGAGCGTCCGCCGACGGCGATCGTGGATACGGCCGAGTTCACGCCGGGCCGGACCGACTCCTGCCCGTCTGACCCGACCACACGCCCCGGCGAAGGGACACATTGATGACCGCAATGCCCGCCCCACTGGAGATCACGGGTACCGGACGGCTCGACGGCAAGGTCGCCATCGTCACCGGCGCGGCTGGTGCCGGCATCGGCCAGGCCGTCGCCCGCCGATACGCGGCCGAGGGTGCGAAGGTCGTTGTGACCGACGCCCACGCCTCCCGGCCCACGCAGCTGGCCAAGGACATCGAGGACGCCCACGGCGTCGAGACGATCGGGATGACCGTCGACGTCCGCGAGCCCGAGCACATCGCCGCGATGGTGAGTGCCGCCACCGACCGGTGGGGCCGCATCGACGTGCTGCACAACAACGTCGGCATCAACAAGCTGGCACCGATATGGGAGATGGACGACGAGACCTGGGACTTCGTCCAGGACATCTGCCTGAAGGCCGCGTTCCGCACGATGCGCGCGGTGCTGCCGGCGATGATGGCGCAGGGCTCCGGCTCGATCGTGAACATGGCCTCGGTGGCCGGGTACATCGGGTCGACGATGGGCGAGGCGGCCTATTGCGCGGCGAAGGCCGGCGTCATGGGCCTCACGCGGGCGGCGGCCGCCGAGCTCGGCCCCAAGGGCGTCCGGGTCAACGCCATCGCGCCCGGCCTGATCTGGAACCCCTTCCTGGAACGGATCTACCCACCCGGCGAGCTGCAGAAGCTCGTCGAGCCCGCCGCGCTGGGCCGCGCCGGCCAGCCCGAGGAGGTGGCGGCACTCTCGCTGTTCCTGGCCTCCGACGAGTCGCGGTACATCACCGGCGAGGTGCACACCATCTCCGGCGGCATGTACTACAAGGCATGAGCACCTACGGCGTGTCGGTGCTCGGCGCCGACCTCAGGACACTCGTCAACACCGCCGAGGCGGCGGACCGGGCAGGCTTCGACGCGGCCTGGACCTCGGAGTTCTACTCCCGTTCCGGGTCGATCTCGATGGCGGCGATGGCGGGCCGCACGCAGCACTGCCGGCTCGGCTCGTCGATCCTGTACGGCATCGGGCGCAGCCCGTTGGTGCTGGCCACCGAGGCCCGCGACCTCGATGAGCTCTCCGACGGCCGGGTCGTGCTCGGCCTGGGCAACGGCACGAAGCGGATGATGAGCGACTGGCACAGCGTTGCCGACACCTCCGCGCCCGCGCTGCGCATGGAGGAGCTCGTCGGGCTGATCCGCCGGATCTGGAACCTGCACGAGGGCCCCGTGCGCCACGAGGGCCGCTTCTACCACATGAACCTGGTGCCGACCGCCGAGCTCGAGCCGCCGCAGCGCGCTGTCCCGATCGTCACCGCAGGTGTCCGGCCACGGATGTGCGAGGTGGCCGGCCGGGTGGCCGACGGCCTCGCCGGGCACCCGCTGTTCACCACCACCTATATCGAGGAGGTCGTCCGTCCGGCGATCGCCAGGGGCGCCGCGCACGCGGAGCGCGACCCGGGCGACGTCGAGGTCATCTCGATGGTGATCTGCGCGATCCACGACGACCCCGAGGTGGCCCGGCGCGAGGCCGCCCAGCAGATCGCCTTCTACTCCTCGGTCAAGTCCTACGACACGGTCCTCGACGTCAGCGGCTTCGCGAAGGAGGGGGCTGCCATCCGCGAGGCGTTCGGGCGGCGCGACCTGCCCGCAATGTTCGCCGCGGTCACCGACGACATGATCGACACGATGGCCGTGGCCGGTACCGCGGAGCAGGTGCGCACCGGGCTGAAGCGCTACGAGGGGATTCTCGATCACATCATGCTCTACTCACCATCCATCGGGCTCCCCGCAGAACGCGTCCAGGAGAACCTCGACAGCTTCATCCGGGAGTGCGCGCCGTCCGCGGTCGCTTCCGGCCGGGAAGGTGGCGACCGTGGCTGACGACTCCCTCACCGGTAGGGATCTCGGGACCATGACGTTCCCGGTGGAACGGTCCAAGGTCCGGGAGTTCGCCCGCTCGCTGGGCGACCTCGATCCGGTGTACACCGACGTCGAGGCGGCCCGTACCGCGGGCTTCACCGACATTCCGGTGCCCCCGACGTTCGTCGTGTCCTCGGCCCACTGGCGGGAGGAGGACAACATGGTCGCCACGCTCGGGCTGGACCTGCGCCGAGTGCTGCACGGCGAGTGCGGTTGGGAGTACCACGGCCCCGTGGTGGTGGGCGACGAGCTCACCGCGTCCCGCCGGGTGGCCGATGTGACCACGCGCGAGGGCAGGCGCGGCGGGATGATGACCATGGTCTCCATCGAGACCGACTTCACCAACCAGCGCGGCGAGCTCGTCGTCCGCCAGACCGACGTGCTCGTCGAGACCGGAGGGTGACCGCAGTGACCACGACGACCCCCACCATGCCCACCTCGCCCGTGGCCCTCACCGAGGGTGACGAGATGCCGGCCTCGGAGTTCGGGCCACTGACCCGCTCGCACATCGTCCGGTACGCCGGCGCGGGCGGGGACTTCAACCCGATCCACCACGACGAGGAGTTCGCCCGCTCGGCGGGGATGCCCGGGGTGTTCGGCATGGGGCTGCTGCACGGAGGCCTGCTCGGGCAGCGGCTGGCGGCGTGGGTGGGCCTGGCCCACATCCGGGCCTTCCGGATCCGCTTCACCGGCCAGGTCTGGCCCGGCGACGTGCTGAGCTTCACCGGGTCCGTCACCGGCGTCCGCGAGCAGGACGGGGAGCGGCTCGCCGACCTCACCCTGGCCGTGACCCGGCAGACCGGCGACCCGGCCATCACGGCCACCGCCGTCGTCCGGGTGGCGTAGGCGAGCCGGATGGCGATGCGCCGCTCGCGCATGCCGCTGCCGGACCACACCACCGATGGGAAAGGACGATCGTGAGCACTGCGACCACCGACATCACCGGTCTCGGGATGGCCTTCGGGACGCTCGAGGAGGGCCGGGCCTGGGCCGGCCGCACCTCCGAGCCCAAGCAGGCCTGGTTCCCGATCGACCGCTCGATGGTCCTCTACTACTGCTCGCTCGTGGAGGACGCCAACCCGCGGTACTGGGAGGGCGACGAGTGCCCACCCGGCCTGCTGATGACGCTGGGCTTCAACCCGCAGTGGACCCCCGAGCACCTGCACCGCGACGACTCGCTGTTCGCGCTCAACGTGCCCCTGCCCGGCCACCACATCATCAACGCCTCGACCACCACCGAACTGGAGCGCAGGCCGCGGGTCGGCGACCACGTGTCGATCGTCGAGGAGATCGTCTCGGTCTCTCCGGAGAAGACGACCCGGATCGGCACCGGGGTGTTCATCACCTCGCTGACCACCTACAGCGACCAGCACGGCGAGGTCATCGCGCGCAACACCAACGTGCTGTTCCGGTACGACATCACCGCCCGGGACACCAGTGCCGAGACCGAGGAGCAGCCATGACCGCCACCACCGCGGGACTGCGGTTCGACGACGTCGCGGTAGGCGACGAGATCACCCCGGTCTCGATCCCGATCACCTACAAGCGGATCTGCATGAACGCCGCGGCCACCTGGGACTGGTTCCCCGGCCACCACGATCCCGAGTACGCGCGCAGCCAGGGCCAGCAGACGATCTACCTCTCGACGCTGTTCTTCCACGGCTTCGTCGACCGCGGCCTCGGTGACTGGGCCGGCCCGGACGCACTGCTGCGCCGCCGCAAGATCTCGATGATCAAGTCGATCTACCCGGGACAGACCGCAACCCTGACCGGGCGCGTCGTCGGCAAGCGCGAGGTGGACGGCACGGGCCTGGTCGACCTGGAGCTGATGGTCTCCAGCGAGGAGGGGCCGTGCGTGCCCAGCGAGGCGACACTGCAGCTCCCGACCGGACCGGTGCGATCATGAGCTCGAACGACCGACGCGGCATCGTCTCCTACGGCGCCTACGTCCCCTTCCACCGCCTCGACCGGACGGCGATCCGAGCGAGCCTCGGCCAGGGCGGCGGCACGGGCACCCGCACCGTGGCCGCCTACGACGAGGACTCGACGTCGATGGGCGTCGAGGCGGCCCGCCGGGCGCTGTGGGGCGCGCCCACGCCCGGGTCGCTCTACTTCGCCACCACCGCGCCCGCCTACGCCGACAAGACCAACGCCACCGCGATCCACGCGGCCCTGGGCGGCAGCCGGGAGGGATTCGCCACCGACCTGGGCGCGGCTGTCCGCGGCGCGTCCGGCGCCCTGCGGGCCGCCGCGGCCACCGGCGGGATGGCCGTGCTGTCCGACATCCGGACCGGGCGTCCCGGCTCGGCGGACGAGGTGGCCGGGGGCGACGGGGCTGTCGCGTTCGCGTTCGGCACCGGCGAGCAGGTCCTCGCCGAGATCGTCGCCCAGGCCTCGGTGTCCGCGGAGTTCCTGGACCGCTGGAGGGTGCCGGGCGAGTCCTACAGCCGGGTCTGGGAGGAGCGCTTCGGGGCCCAGGCCTACCTGCCGTTGATCACCGATGCTGTGACCCGGGCACTCAAGTCCGCGCAGCTCGAGGCAGCGACCCACGTCATCGTGTCCTCACCGCAGGCCAGGGCGGCGCGGGCGGCGCTCGGCGCGTTCCCGAAGTCCTCGCGCGCCGACGGGCTGGAGAACGAGGTCGGGTTCGCCGGTGCCGCGCACGCCGGCCTGGTGCTGGCCGACGTGCTGGACCGGGCCGCGCCGGGTGACACCGTCCTGCTCGTCGTCGCCGCCGACGGGGCCGACGCCACGGTCCTGCGCGTGACCGACGCGATCACCCGCCGCCCCACCGGCGACGGGGTGCGTGACCAGCTCGCGGCCTCGCGTGCCGTGTCCTACCCGGACTTCCTGACCTGGCGCGGGTTCCTGGACCGCGAGCCGCCGCGCCGCCCCGACCCGGAGCGGCCGGCCGGCCCTCCCGCGGCACGCTCGCTGCGGTGGAAGTACGCGTTCGAGGGCTCGCGCTGCCTGGAGTGCTCGACGGTCAACGTGCCCCCGCAGCGGGTGTGCGTGCACTGCGGCGCGGTCGACCGCGCCGAGCCGGTGCCACTGGCGGCCAAGCGGGCCACCGTGGCCACGTTCACCATCGACAAGCTGGCCTTCTCGCTCGCCCCGCCGGTCGTCGACGTCGTCATCGACTTCGACGGCGGCGGCCGCTACGGCTGCCAGCTCGCCGACGTCGACCCCGGGGCGGTCGCGATCGGCGATCGGGTGGAGATGACGTTCCGGCGCTTCCACACCGCCGGTGGCGTGCACAACTACTTCTGGAAGGCACGTCCTGTCAGGAAGGAGCACTAGTCATGGCCAGCAACGGTATCCGCGACAAGGTCGCCATCGTCGGCATGGGGTGCACGCCCTTCGGCGAGCACTGGGACCGGTCGGTCGACGACCTGCTCATCGACGCCGTCACCGAGTGCATCGGCTCCGTGCCCGGCGTCGAGAAGGACGACATCGACGCCTTCTGGCTGGGGACGATGGGCTCGGGGTCCTCGGGGCTCACGCTGTCCCGGCCGCTCAAGATCGGCTACAAGCCCGTCACCCGGGTGGAGAACTACTGCGCCACCGGGTCGGAGTCGTTCCGCAACGCCGCCTACGCCGTGGCCTCGGGAGCGTACGACTGTGTGATGGCCGTCGGGGTCGAGAAGCTCAAGGACTCCGGCTTCTCCGGTCTCGTCATCCCGACCCCGGCGAACGACGGCACCGAGTCGGAACTCACCGCCCCCGCGATGTTCTCGCTGCTCGCGCCTTCGTACTCGAAGAAGTACGGCGTCGACGCGGACGTGATGAAGGAGGTGATGACCCACATCGCCTGGAAGAACCACGCCAACGGGGCGAAGAACCCTCGTGCGCAGTTCCGCACCGAGGTCGCGAAGGAGACCATCGCCTGCTCTCCGCTGGTGGCCGGGCAGCTCGGCATCTTCGACTGCTCGGGGGTGTCGGACGGCGCGGCCGCGGCGCTGATCGTGCGGGCCGAGGACGCCCACCGCTACACCGACCGGCCGATCTACATCAAGGCGCTGTCGTTCGTGGCCGGCCCGGCCGAGGGACCGCTCGACCCCGCCTACGACTACACCACCTTCACCGAGGTCGTGCGCTGCGCCGAGGACGCCTACGCGCAGGCCGGAGTCAAGGACCCACGCACCGAGATCTCGATGGCCGAGGTGCACGACTGCTTCACCCCCACCGAGCTGGTCCTGATGGAGGACCTCGGGTTCTCCGAGCGCGGCCAGGGCTGGAAGGACGTGCTGGAGGGCTTCTTCGACCTCGGCGGCGGCCTGCCCGTCAACCCCGACGGCGGCCTGAAGTCCTTCGGGCACCCGATCGGCGCCAGCGGGCTGCGGATGCTGTTCGAGATGTGGCTGCAGCTGCGCGGCGAGGCCGGCGAGCGCCAGCTCGCGAGCCCCCGGCTGGGAATGACGCACAACCTCGGCGGCGCGCCCGGCGCGTGCGTCTCGTTCGCCTCGATCGTCGGAGCCGAACGCGACTGACACGCCGCGCCGGACCACCCAGTCCATCTGCACGAAGGAGTCACCGATGACCCAGACCACCGCGACCTACACCGAGATCCTCTACGACGTGGCCGACTCGGTCGCGACGATCACGATCAACCGGCCCGACAAGCTCAACTCGTTCACCCCCGTCACCGTCCGCGAGATGATCGACGCGTTCCGGCGGGCCGGTGCCGACAGCGACGTCGGCGTGATCGTCCTGACCGGAGCCGGCGAGCGCGCCTTCTGCGCGGGTGGCGACATGAGCTGGGAGAAGGAGGGCGGGCTCAAGGAGCTGCGCGACAACAAGGGCGGCGGCGACGACTTCATGGTCGGCCTCTACGACGCGATGCGCGACTGCCTCAAGCCGGTGATCGCGAAGGTCCGCGGCTGGTGCATCGGCGGCGGCAACCACCTCGCCTACCACTGCGACCTCACCATCGCCTCCGACGACGCGAAGTTCGGCCAGAACGGCCCGCGGGTCGGCAGCCCGGCGTCGGGCGCGATCGTGTCCTACCTCGTGCGGACGATCGGCGCCAAGCGGGCCCGGGAGATGTGGCTGGTGTGCCGGCGCTACACCGCGGCGCAGATGCTCGACTGGGGCCTGGTCAACGCGGTGGTGCCCGCCGACGAACTCGACGCCGAGGTGCGCCGCTGGGCCAACGACATGCTCGCCCTGAGCCCGACGGTGCTCAAGGTGCTGAAGAAGAGCTTCGACGACGAGTACCAGCCGCTGCGCGACCGGCAGATCCCCGACAACTTCCTGGAGGAGATCAACCCCACGTTCTTCGAGTCCGGCGAGCAGCAGGAGGGCGCCACGGCGTTCCTGGAGAAGCGCAAACCGGATTTCTCGCCCTACCGTTGAGGAGCGGCCGACCCGATGGCGTCGTGCGGCCCGCCCACGGGAACGGACGGGCCGCACGCCCCCGGATCAGGTGATGGTGAAACCCGCGTAGTCCTTGGCCGCGGATTCCTCCCACTTCGTGAGATAGGTGGGCAGACCGCCCGGATAGTTGAGCATTTGCCGGGTCTTGCCGGGGATGTTCGCTCCCATGTACCAGGAGTCGGCCCGGTCGAACAGCGTGGGCACCACCAGCTCGGCCACGTGCTCGCGCCACGCGCCTTCCGCCTCGACGTCCGCCTCGACACGCGTGCGGCCGCTCCGCAGCAGGTCGTCGATCATCCGGACGATCAGCTCGCCCTGGATCTCCGCGCACGTCGGCCCGTTGCAGAACCCCGACGGGCTCTGCGGCCCGTAGAGGAACAGCAGGTTCGGGAAGCCGGCGGTGGCCACGCCCATATAGGCGCTGACGCCGTCGGCCCACTTCTCCCGCATGGTGATCCCACCGGTACCGCGGATGTCCATGGCCGTCAGTCCGCCGGTGACCGAGTCGAACCCGGTGGCGAGGACCAGTATGTCGAGCTCCACCTCGCCGGCGGCGGTGCGCACCCCGGTGGCGGTGACCTCCTCGATCGGGTTCGCCCGCAGGTCGACGAGGGTGACGTTGTCCTGGTTGTAGGCCTCGTAGTAGTTCTGCTCCAGCGACGGCCGCTTGACGCCGAGTGGGTGGATCGGCACTACCGGCGCAAGCTTCTCCGCGACCGCCGGGTCGTCGATCCGTGCCCACACCTTCTTCCGCCAGAACTCGTAGGCGGTGTCGTTGGCCTTCGCGTCGAACAGCACGTCCTGGAAGGTGCCGAGCCAGAAGGTGAAGCCGCCCATGCCCCAGATGCGCTCATAGGTGGCCTCGCGTTCCTCGGGGCTGACGTCCAGGGCCGACATGGGCAGGAAGTCGTAGTCGAAGCCGCCGAAGGTCGTGGTGCGGATGGCGTAGCCGGCCGCCTGGCCGTCCTTGATCTCCTTCTGCTGCTCTGGGGTGAGCGTCTGCTGGCCCATCCGGAACGCCAGGTTCGGCGTGCGCTGGAAGACGGTGAGCTCGGCTGCGTCGCGGGCCGCCTCCTGGATGACCTGGACGCCGCTGGCCCCGGTGCCGATCACCCCGACGCGTTTGCCGGCGAGGTCGACACCGGACTGCGGCCACAGGCCGGTGTGGTAACACTCGCCGCGGAAGGAGTCGAGCCCGGGGATCGGCGGGACGTAGGGCTTGGAGCCGAAGCCGGTGCAGGGAACCAGGAACGTGGCCCGCACCGTCGATCCGTCACTCGCCCGCACGATCCACTGCCGGCGCGTCTCGTCGAACTCGGCCGAGGTGACCCTGGCGTCGAACCGGATATCCTTGCTCAGATCCAGCTTCTCGTCGAGGTAGTCGAAGTACCTCCGGACCTCGCTCCAGTCCGGGAACCGTTCGGAGTACTCCCATTCCTTCCAGAGGTCCTCGCGGGAGAACTGGTACATCGGGCCGTCGCTGTCCACCCGTGCCCCGGGATAGCAGTTCCAGTACCAAATACCGCCGATCCGCGAGCCGGCCTCGTAGACCTTCACCGAGTACCCCAGCGACCGTAGCCGGTCGAGCTGGTAGATGCCCGCGAATCCGGCGCCGATCACCAGGACGTCGAGCTCCTCGACCGTGTCCGTCTGGACCTGACTCATATGTTCTCCCCGTCGTGAACCCGTGGCAGGTTCGTGCTCGGCATCGTGTAGGCCTGTGGCTCAGGCACCTGAGTCCATCGTCAGGGGAACGGGCCGACATGGCGTGCCCCACATCGAGGCATTAATAAGCCGATGTCAGCGGGGACGCAGCCCCATGCCGCGGGCGATGTGGTTGCGCTGCATCTGCGACGTTCCGGCCGTCACCGTGGTGATGCGCGCGTCGCGGAAGTGGCGCTGCATCGGGAAGTCCATCATGTAGGAGTAGCCGCCCAGCACCTGCATGCCCTTGTTCGCGACGTCGACGAACGTCTCGGACCCGAACAGCTTGGCCATCGCCACCTCCTGCCGGGCGGGACGGCCCTGCGCGACCAGCGTCGCGGCCCGGTAGGTCAGCAGCCGCGCGGCGTCCACCGCGGTCTGCATGTCGGCCAGCATGTGCGCGATCGCCTGGAAATCGCCGATCGGCCGGCCGAACTGCTCGCGTCCCCGCGCATAGGCCAGCGCCTGGTCGACCACGGTCTGGGCGTTGCCCACGTAGGCCGCGCAGGTCATCGTGCGCTCCAACTCCAGGCCCGCGAGCAGGATGTCCCAGCCCCCGTGCAGCTCGCCGACGAGGTTCGCGGCGGGGACCCGCACGTCGTCGAGGAACAGCTCGAACGTGCCCATCGAGTGCCGGCCCAGCGTGTCGAGCCGGACCACCTTGAGGCCCGGAGTGTTGTTGGGCACCAGGAAGCACGAGATCGCTTTGCGGTCGTCGCGGCCGGTGCGCGCGAAGAGCAGGATCGTGTTGTCGGGCAGCCCGGCCCCGGTGGAGAAGACCTTCTGACCCTCGATCAGGAAGTCGTCGCCGTCCGCGCGAGCGAAGGTGCGCATGGCGCCGGCGTCCGAGCCGGCGTCGGGCTCGGTGATCGAGATCGACAGCCTGCGCTCGCCCCGGACGATGCCCGGCACGATCTCGTCGGCCTGCTCGTCGGTTCCGTGACGCACCAGCAGCAGTCCCAGGAACACCGTCATGCCGTAGGCACCCGCGAGGTCGTAGCCCTTGCGGCCGATCTCCTCGGCGGTGATGACGAACTCGAGCACGCCCCCGTCCAGGCCGCCGTAGCGGGCCGGGAACGGCATGGCGAGCAGATCCATCTCGACCCAGCGCCGCCACAGCTCGTGGGGGAAGAGGTGCTCCCGGTCCAGGCGCTGCAGGTACTCCTCGGGGGCCTCCCGGTCCATCATCTCGCGCACGGCCGCGCGCAGCGCGTCCTGCTCGGGTGTGAAGTCGAAGTCCATGGGTCTACTCCCCGGTGAAGGTCGGCGGGCGCTTGCCGAAGAACGCGGCGACACCCTCGGCGTGGTCGCGGGAGACCTTGACGATGCCGTGCGCCATGGCCTCCAGGGCCAGCACCGTGTCGAGGTCGGAGTCGAGCGAGCGGTCCAGGATCGCCTTGGACAGCGCCAGCGCCTGGGCCGGTCCCGCGGCCAGGTCGGTGGCCAGTGCCAGCGCGGCCGCCCGCATCCCGGCCGCGGGTTCCAGCCGGTTGGCCAGCCCCAGCCGCAGGGCCTCGGGGGCGTCGACGACGCGCGAGGTGTAGATCAGGTCCTTGGCGACCGACAGGCTCGCGACCCGACGCGGCAACAGGTAGGAAGCCCCGAAGTCGGGCTTGTTGGCGATCTTCAGGTACGGCATGCAGAACCGGGCGTCGTCGGCGGCGACCACCAGGTCGGCGGTCAGCGCGAGGCACATCCCGGCGCCGTAGGCATGGCCCTGCACGGCGGCCACCACCGGCTTGGGCATCCCCAACAGCTCCCGGACCAGCGCGTTGGCCTCGGTCGCGATGTAGGAGTACCAGCCGTAGGGCCCCCTCGGCGGCTGTGCGCCGGCGCCCTGGTCCCCGCCGGCGCAGAACGACCGCCCGGCCCCCTCGAGGAGCACCGCGGCGATCCCGTCGTCGGCGGCGCAGCGGGCGACGGCCGCCCGCAGCGCGCTGATGGTGGGTCCGTCGAGGGCGTTGAGCTTGCCGGGCCGGTCGAGCCGCACGACTCCGACCCGGCCGACGGACTCCACGACGACCGGCGGCGTCCCGTTCTCCGGGCCGACCGCCGCCATCAGGGCCTGCCCACGAGCGCGCGCCCGATCGTGTTCTTCAGGATCTGGGTCGTCCCACCGGTGATCTTGAACATGCGCACGTCGCGGAGCATCCGCTCCAGCGGCGCCTCGGCAAAGTACCCGGCGCCGCCGAGCATCTGCAGGCAGTCGTCGACCACCCGGAACGCGCCCTCGGTGGCGGCGACCTTCGCGCAGGCGGAGTGGTAGGCCGAGGTGCGGCCGGCGTCGACCTCCGCCAGTGCCCGGTAGCACAGCAACCGGGCGCCTTCGACCGCGACGGCCGCGTCGGCGAGCATCCACTGCAGGCCCTGGAAGTCGGCGAGCCGGCGGCCGAACTGGCGGCGCGTGCGCAGGTGGGCGATCGCGACGTCCATCGCCCCCTGGGCGATCCCCAGCGCCATCACCCCCATCCCGACCCGGGTGGCGTTGTAGACCTCCAGCGGCCGGGTAAAGCCCTCGGTGGAGCCCGCCCGGCCTTCGATGACGACGTTGGCGGCGGGCACCCGCACCCCGTCGAAGTGCAGGTGGACCTCCTCCACGCCGCGCATGCCGAGCTTGCGACCCATCGGGGTGGTCGACACGCCCTCCCGGTGGGCGTCCACGAGCACGATGCCGATCCCCTCGGGACCCGACGACGGTGCCGAGCCGGCCTCGGCGAACCGGGCGTAGACCAGATGCGCAGCGGCGCGGTCGCCGAAGGAGTTGTAGGTCTTGCCGCCGTCGACGACCCACTCGTCACCGTCGCGGCGGGCGGTGGTGGTCAGCTCGTAGAGCGCCGAGCCCGCCTGCGGCTCGGTCATCGCGATGGTCACCTCCGCCGTGCCGGCGGCGAGCCGCTCCAGGATCTCGCGATGACCGGGGCCGCCGTAGGTGGCGAGGATCCGGCCGGAGACGTTCTGGTCGTGCACCAGCAGCGCGGTGTTGGCGCACGCCTTGCTGATCTCCTCGACCAACAGGTAGCACTCGACGAGGCTGGCCCCTCCCCCGCCGAAGTCGACGGGCAGCGCGGCGCCGAGCAGTCCGAGCTCACCGAGCCGCTTGTGGTTCTCCTCGGGGTAGGCCGCCTCGGAGTCCCAGCGGGCGGCCCGGGGAGCGAACTCGGCGGCGAGCGTGCGCCCGAGCTCGACCCACTCGCGCTCACGATCGGTCAGGGTGAAGTCCACGATGTCCTCCCCGTCGGTGAGCAGCCTTGCCCGCCCGCACATTCAGGATGATAATCACGATGATCTAGATCACAACACCCCTGAACGGGAGTCACCGTGACCGACGTCGACACGGCCTACTACGCGACCCTGCGCGACACCGGCAACGCCGAGATCGCCAAGAGCTTCCAGTGGCGGGTGCCGGACCGGATGAACCTCGCGGTCCAGGTGTGCGACCGCTACCGCGACTCCGGGGCACGGGCGATCCGCTGGCTGGGGGCCGACGGCTCCTCGCGCGACGTCGGCTTCGCCGAGCTCGCCGACACCTCCGACCGGGTCGCCGGCGCGCTGCGCGCGCTCGGCGTGGCCCAGGGTGACCGGGTGTTCACCATGATGCCCCGGCTGCCCGTGCACTGGGCCCTGCTGCTCGGCACGCTCAAGGTCGGCGCCGTGTGGAGCTGCCTGTCCACCACATTCGGCCCCGACGGTGTCGCCGTCCGGGTGGAGGACGCCCGACCGCGGGTGATCGTCACCGCGCGGGCCCATGAGCCGACCGTGCGCGCGGCGGCCGCCGCCGTCGGGGCCACGGTGGTGCTGATCGACGACGACGGTCCCGGCGGCCTGACCTCCCGGATGTCCGCCGCCCCGGCGGGTGTCGAGGTGGCGGACACCACGGCCGAGGACCCGGCGTTCCTCTTCTACACCAGCGGCACCACCGGAAGGCCGAAGGGCTCGGTGCACGGGCACCAGCTGCTGGTCGGGGCGCTCGCGCTGGTCGCGTTGACCCTGGAGCTGCGGCCCGAGGACGTCATGTGGCCGACCTCGGATCTGGCGTGGATCACCGGGGTCCTGCTGCCGCTGGGCACGCTGGGCTACGGGCAGGGCTTCGTGACCTACGAGGGCGAGTTCGACCCCGCCCGCTGGTGGTCGATCATCCGCGACGAGGGCGTCACCACCATGTTCGCGGTGCCCACCGCCTACCGGATGATGCGTTCCGGCGAGGCCGGGCTGCCCGGTGCGGGTGGACCCGTCCCGATCCGCCGGCTCGGCACCGTGGGCGAGCCGCTCGACCCGGAGACCCTCGAGTGGTCGCGGCGCCGGTTCGGCACGCCGATCGTCGAGTGCTACGGGCAGACCGAGAACGGCGCGGCGCTGTGCAGCAACCGCAACGACATGACCATCAAGCCCGGCAGCCTGGGCCCGGCCCTGCCGTGGCTCACCGTGGCTGTGGTCGACGACGAGGGCAACGAGCTGACCACCGGCGAGGTCGGCGAGATCGTGTCCCGGCCGGACTACCCGGCCCTCACCCAGGGCTACTGGGAGCGGCCCGAGGCGACCGCCGCGGTCCTGCGCGACGGCTGGCAGTGGACGGGTGACCTGGCGAGGATCGATGAGGACGGGTACTTCTGGTACAGCAGTCGCCGCGACGACGTCATCTCCTCCGGCGGCTACCGGATCGGCCCGACCGAGATCGAAGCCGCCCTGCTGTCGCACCCCGCGGTCGCCGAGGCCGGGGTGGTCGGCAAGCCCGACGCGCAGCGCGGCCAGGTCGTCAAGGCCTGGATCGCGCTGGCGGCGGGCCACGAACCCAGCGACGAGCTGGTGGCCGAGCTCAAGGAGCACTGCAAGCGCACCGCCGGCGGCTGGAACCACCCCCGCGAGATCGCCTTCCTCGACGAGCTGCCGAAGACCATTACCGGCAAGATCCGTCGGGTCGAGCTGCGGGCGCTCGACGCCGGGTCCCGATGAGCCCGGACCGCACGACCACGGACACGACGACCCCGGTGCCCGGCCCGCTGCTGGAGTTCCAGCTGACGCTGCGGGCGCCCGACGGGATCTCCCCTGCCGCCCTTCTCGGCTCCTACGACGACTACGTCAATGCCGGGGGACCTCCGGTCGCGGCGGTGCACCACGCCGTGCCGATGCGCGAGGTGGCGGGCTGGCGGCTGGGTGCCGACATCACCGTCCCTCTCGGCGAGCCGCCCTTCCCGGTGCTGATCTACCTGCACGGCGGCGGTTGGGTCATGGGCGCACCCCACACCCATCGCCGGCTGGCCACCGAGCTCGCCGCGCTCGGCCTGCTCGTCGTCTCGGTCGATTACCGGCGGGCGCCCAAGCACCGGTTCCCCGCCGCCGTCCAGGACGCGGAGTACGCCGTCGGCTGGGCGGCTGGGCATGCCGCGGAGTACGGCGGTGACCCGTCCCGGATGATCGTGGGCGGGGATTCCGCCGGGGCGAACCTGTCGGCGTGCGTCCTCACCGGCACGGACGCGGGCCGGTCCGTGGCCGGTGCGCTGCTGCTCTACGGCATCTACGACTACCACCGCGCGCTGCCAGTGCTGGCCCCGCTGCTGGCCGGGCAGGAGGCGCACACGCAGCTCTACCTGCCGGCCGAGGACTTCGAGGCTGTCCGGGGTGACCCCCGGCTCAGCCCCGAGGGCCACGGCGCCGGGATGCCGCCGACGCTGGTGGCCGTCGGGGGGCGCGACCCGCTGCGCGACGAGTCCACCGCGTTCGCCGCGCACCTCGCCGAGGCCGGCGTCACGCACGAGCTCGTGGTGCTCGACGACGCCCCGCACGCCTTCCTGCAGCTGCCGACCCACCCCGCACACGACGAGGGCCTCGCGGCGATCGCGGAGTTCCTGCGGCGGCACGGCTTCGTACCCACGGTACGAACGGGCTGACGTGGTCGCCGGCGCGGGGGCGCAGGACGGGCGGACCCCGCCCGCGGGGGCGACCGGGCGGTCAGGTCCCGACCGACACCGGGAGCTCACGGACGGCGCGGGTGAGGATCTGTGGCTCCCAGCTCAGGTCCTGCGTCGCCAGCTCCAGCTCCGGGAACCGGTTGACCAACGCCGGCACCGCGATCCGAGCCTCGAGGCGGGCCAGCGCCGCGCCGAGGCAGAAATGCAGGCCCTGGCCGAAGCTGATGCCGGGCCGGCCGGGGACGCGGTCGAGTCGCAGGTCGTCTGCCCCGTCATAGACGGCGGGGTCACGGTTGGCGCCGGCCACCGACAGGTAGACGGTCTGCCCCCGCACGAGGGTCCGCCCCCCGCGTTCGTGGGTCCCGGCCGCGACCCGGACCATGGTCTTGACCGGCCCGTCGAAACGGATCAGCTCCTCGACAGCCGTGTCCACCGTCTCCGGCCTGGCCCGCAGGAGCGCCGCCTGGTCGGGGTGGCGCATCAGGGCCAGCGCCGAGTTGGACAGCAGGTTCGTGGTCGTCTCGTGGCCGGCGAACAGCAGCAGCGTGCACGCGCCGACCAGCTCCAGCTCGCTCAGCTCCCCGTCGCCGTCCTCGGCCTGGGCGGCGAGCAGCGCGCTGACCAGATCCGGTCCGGGGTGCTCCCGACGATGCCGGACCAGCCAGCTGAAGTAGTCGACGAACTCGGCGCTGCCCTCGGCCGCCCGGGCGTCGCGCTGCGGGTTGTCGGACTCACCGAACACGATCGCCGCCAGCTTGGCCGACCAGTCCTTGAAGCGATACCGCTCGGCGCCCTCCACCCCCATCAGGTCCGCGATGACCAGGGCCGGCAGCGGGAACGCGAACTCGGCCTTGAGGTCGCAGGTGCCCCGTTCGGCGATCCCGTCGAGCAGCTCGGCTGCGATCCTCTCGATCCCGGGCGCCAGCCGCTGGACCTGACGCGGAGTGAACGCGCGTCGCACCGGGTTGCGCAGCAGGGCGTGGCGGGGTGGGTCGTGGAACACCATCCAGCCGCGCAGGACGTCGAAGGTGGTGCCGAGGACGGCGGCGCGCCCGGGCGTGAGCCGGGCCCAGTACGGGGTGAGCCGGTCGGACGAGAGGCGCTCGGCGTCCAGGAAGCCCTCGGCGACCCCGTCGTACCCGGTGACGATCCAGGCGCGGTGGGTGTCGCTCCAGACCACCGGGCCGCGGTCGCGGAGCTCCGCGAAAATCGCGTGCGGATCGGTGACCGCGTCGGCGGTCAGCAGGTCGACGGTGGCAGCCACCGGACAAACCTACGACATCCGATCGACGATGTACAAGCTGGTGTCGTACATCTGGTCAGCAGTGGTGCGGCGATGGCGCCGTCAGCCGAGACCGGCGAGCCACGCCCTCGCGACGGGGTGCTCGGCGTCGTGGCGGCGGTAGAACAGTTCCCGGGCGCCGTGGCCGGGCCAGCGCGCGGGCAGCAGCTCCGCCGGCAGCGCGGGATCGCGGAGGACGAACTCGCGCCAGCGGTGCACCATCAGGGTCAGCCCGGTGAAGACGGCCGCGGGCTCCCGTTGGTCCCTCCCGCGCAGGTCGGCGAACTCGGCGACGAAGGCGGCGTAGTCGCGAGCCAGGCCGCCCAGGTCCCACGCCCGGTTCACGACCTCGTACTCCGAACCGAGGCCACCGATCCGGCCGACGACCGACACCGCGCTGGCGGTGAGGCCGAGCTCGGCCAGCACCTGCCGAGCGGCCTTCTCCGAGTCCACCCGCGGGGAGATCCACACGCCCTGCCCGAGCGGCCCGAAGCCGGCCCAGCGCAGCCGGGTGCGCAAGCGGTGCCGCAGGTCGCGATGGGACTCGGGCACCGAGGTGACCAGCGCGACCCAGTCGCCGTCCCAACCGGTCGGATGCCGCCTGGCTCCGTACACGGACTCCGCGGACTCCGCGAAGTGCTCGACGGCGCGGGAGGTCAGCCGCCACAACGTCCGGCGCCCGTGCCGCTCGGCCACGACCCAGCCGTCACGCGCCGTCCGCGTCAGGGCCTGCCGAGCGGCTCGCTCCTCGACCCCCAGCCGACCCAGCGCCGTGACCGCACCCGCGGTCCACAACGTCGCGCCCGGGTCCCGGAGGTACTCGCCGAGAACGGTGAACAGCAACGACCGGGCGCTCTGCGAGGCCCGTTGGACGCCGTTCCCGTTCCTCCCGCTGCCGGCCGGTGCCGACCCGTTGGGTGCGTCCATCGTTCTCCCTGCGGCCGTAGGCATCGTGCGACCGCGTATCCTAGCGGCGGCATCCTACGACACTCTGTTGACGACCGTCTCACAATCAAGCACACTCGATCCACCGACGAGGAGGTCGATGACCGATGGACGTCCGGGGTCTGATGCGCCGCTCGGCGCACTACTACGCCGACCGGACCGCCGTGGTCTCCGGCGACCGGCGGCTGACCTTCGGCGAGGCCTGGTCGCGCGGGCTGCGGCTCGCCAACGGCCTGCTCGCCCTGGGGCTGAACCCCGGCGATCGCGTGGCGGTGCTGGAGGACAACACCCTCGAGGCGCAGGACATGTACGGGGGTGCCGCCGCAGCCGGTCTCGTGCGCGTTCCGCTCTACGCCCGCGACAGCAGGCAGGCGCACGCCAACAACATGGGCGGGACGGGCTGTCGCGCGCTCGTCGTCGCCGAGCGCTACCTGCCCGACGTCGCCGGGCTGGTGGACGAGCTGCCCGACCTCGATCACGTCATCGTCCGGGACGCCACCTACGAGGGCTGGCTGGCCGCGCAGCCCGACACCGACCCCGACCCGCGGATCGACCCGGACGACTACTTCATCATCCGCCACACCGGCGGCACCACCGGCCGGGCGAAGGGCGTCGCGAACACCCACCGGACCTGGCTCGCGTCGGGGCGGGACTGGACCTACAACTTCCCTCCAGTCCAGGTCGGTGACGTCTGCATGCACGTCGGCCCGATCTCGCACGGCTCCGGCTATCTCTACCTCCCGATGTGGTTGCAGGGTGCCGTCAACGTGCTGCAGCCGGCCGCGGACCCGGGCGGATGCCTGGAGGTGATGGAGCGCGAGGGGGTCGGGTACATGTTCTGCGTTCCCGCACTGCTCGGCGCCCTCGCCCAGCACCCCGACGCGCGGCGCCGCGACTTCTCCGCGCTCAAGGTCATCCTGGTCGCCGGCGCACCGATCTCCGACGCCACCGCCCTGGCCGCACGCGACCTCTTCGGTCCGGTGCTCTACCAGCTCTACGGGCAGACCGAGGCGTTGCCGGCGTGCGCGATGGGCCCGCAGGAGTGGTTCTCCAAGGTCGAGGGCTCCAACCCGCTGCGGTCGGCCGGGCGCCCGCTGCCGTTCGCCGAGCTGGAGATCAGGGGGCCGGACAACGAGGCGTTGCCCGTCGGCGAGGAGGGCCAGATCGCGATCCGCTGCGAGGGCCAGATGGCCGGGTTCTGGAACGACCCCGACAAGACCGCCGCCCGTCTGGTGGACGGCTGGGTGCTCTCGGGCGACGTCGGCATCATGGACGCCAACGGCTACCTCTACGTGCTCGACCGGATGGACGACATGATCATCTCGGGCGGGTTCAACATCTGGCCGGCCGAGCTGGAGAACGCCATCGCCTCCCATCCCGCGGTCCGCGAGGTGGCCGTCTTCGGCATCCCGCACGAGCGCTGGGGCGAGACCCCGATGGCCGTGTGCGTCACCGACCCCGGTGCGGTGGTGAGCGAGCAGGAGATCATCGAGCTGACCGCCCGCGCCCTGGGCTCGTACAAGAAGCCGACCCGGATGGAGTTCCGCACCGAGGAGCTGCCCAAGAGCCCGGTGGGCAAGCTGCAGCGCAAGACGCTGCGCGAACCGCACTGGGCGGGCATGGAGCGCCGCGTCTCCGGCGTCTGAGCACGGCCTACCGACAGGAGCAGCATGGATCTCGGACTCGACGGACGCGCGGCGCTGGTCACAGGGGGTGCCCGCGGGATCGGCTACGCGATCAGCGCCCTGCTGGTGGCGGAGGGGGCGAAGGTGGCCGTCGCCGACATCGACGCCGCCGGCGCGCGCGAGGCTGCCGCCAAGCTCGGTGCCGCCGGCGGCACCCTGGTCGCGGTCACCGGCGACGTCAGCGACCACGCGGCCTCCGCCGCCATGGTCGCCGAGGCCGAGCAGGCGATCGGCCCGCTGGACGTCCTGGTCAACAACGCCGGGATGTGGATCGTGAAGCCGTTCATCGAGACGGGCCCGCAGGACTGGGCCCGCGAGTTCGGCGTGAACACCCACGGAGTGCTCAACATGACCCACGCGGCGCTGCCCGGCATGATCGAGCGCCGCCGCGGGTCGGTCATCACCATCACCTCGGAGGCCGGCCGGGTCGGCGAGCCCCGTACCGCCGTGTACTCCGCGGCCAAGGCCGCGGTGATCGGGTTCAGCAAGGCGCTGGCCAAAGAGGTCGGCCGGCACGGCGTGCGGGTGAACTGCGTGGCGCTGGGCACCACGCGGACCCCGCAGGCGGAGGCGAGCTTCGCACCGGAGCTGTGGGACCGCATCGCCAAGGCCTACCCGCTGGGCCGCACCGGCGAGCCCGACGACGCCGCAGCAGCAGTGGCGTTCCTCGCCGGCGACCGCGCGTCCTGGGTGACCGGGCAGACCTACGGCGTCAACGGCGGATACGCAATGCCCTAGCAGCGACACCGCCCCGGCGGGGTCGACAGGAGGCGACATGACGATCCAGATGGACCGCGACTGGACCCCACCGCCGGTGGTGGCCCCCAACATCTACCCGGTCGACTGGCGGGTCGAGGACCGCCGCGCACTCAACGTCTACGAGCGCGCCAAGGACCTCACGTGGAACCCGACCCGGCTGGCGTGGGACACCGTCGACGCCGACGCCCTGGATCCGGAGGAGCGGCTCGCCGTCGCCTACCACGGCGCGCTCGGGGCGATGTTCGAGTACGCCGCGGCGCCGCAGTTCCTGCACCCGCTCACCACACTCTACGAGCGCCACGAGGAGCACGGCCTGATCCTGCTCTGCATGGCGACCGGCCGCGACGAGTTCGTGCACGAGGAGTTCTTCCGCCGGGTCGCCACCACGATGATCCCGGGCTTCCCCTTCGAGTTCACCCCGCGCACCGAGCTGGAGCACCGCGCGGTGCAGAACCTGCGCTGGGTGGAGTGGAAGCAGTCGCGCATGTGGCCCACCTACACCGAGAAGGTCGTGCTCGGCGACAACCCGTGGCTGTTGCAGGTCAGCATCCTGGCCCCGGAGATCGTCGGGATGGTGCTGTTCGACCGCATCATCGACGGCATCGCGTGGCCGGCGCTCAAGGAGGGCTACCGCCACGTCGACGTCGACGAGCGCCGCCACGTCGCCTACGGCAGGCTTCTGTTCGAGAAGCGGATGCGCGACCGCGACCGCCCGGCGCTGGGCACCGACGAGCGCCGGTTCCTGGCCAAGCTCGCCAGCGACGGCATCCTCTACGCGATGGGCATGCTGGCCCTGCCGCAGCTGGTCACGAGCGACGAGTCCAACTTCTGGATGCGCCCCGCCGACCGGGCACCCGGGCACTTCGCCGAGACCCACGGCCGCCTGCTGCGCCGCGCCGTGCAGGTGATGACCGGTGAGGACGCCGACGCGATGTGGGAGGCGGCGCGCCCGGCGGTCAAGAAGGTCAAGTGGGTGCTGGAGCAGAACGGCATCGCCGACTTCGACGACCACTTGCCGGTGTTCGAGGCGTTCCGGATCGGGGCGCGCGAGCGCAGCCTCGAGGAGGACTACACCGCCGACCTGCTGGCCCGGTAGGCGATGACGGCGACACGGGCGGGCGCCGGTGCGCGAACCGCGCTGCACGACCCCGGCGTCCCGAGGGAGGTCGAGGAGATCCTGCTGCGCGTCGACGGCGTGCGGGAGTGCGCGGTGATCGGGAACGTCTGGTACTGGGCGGAGTCGTGGCATCGATCCCGCCGACACCGCTGGGCCTGGTGTCCAAGCCGGCCCTGCGCGACCCGTGCTGGGCCGGCCACGACCGGAGGACGTGACAGCGGATGACGAGTCTGCACGTCGACCGGGACGGCCCGGTGTGGACGATCCGGCTGGACCGCCCGCATGTCCGCAACTCCCTCGACCCCGCCACGGCCGGGGCCCTGGCGCTGACGTGGCGCGAGATCGACGCCGATCCCGACGTGCGGGCGGCGGTGCTGACCGGGACCGCGGGCAGCTTCTGCGCGGGAGCCGACCTGCGGGCGGTCGCCGACCCCGGCTCGGCGCTCAAGCTGCTGGAGGCGGCGCTGCTGGGGCCCACGACGATCGGCGTCCCGGTCGTCGCGGCCGTCAACGGCGGCTGCTTCGGCGGCGGCTGCTTCGGCGGCGGCATGTCGCTGCTGCTCGCCTGCGACCTGCGGATCGCGGCGTCGGGCGCCCGGTTCGGCACGCAGGCAGCGCGGATGGGTCTCTACCCGTTCGGCGCGGTGAGTGCGCTGACCCGCGAGATCGGCACGGCGGCGGCGGCGGACCGGCTGCTCACCGGCCGCCACTTCGACGCGACCGAGGCCGCCGCACTGGGCATAGTCGGGCGCGTCTGCGCACCCGAGGACCTCACGGCCGATGCCCATACCGCCGCGGTGATCGCCGGGAACGCGCCGGTGACGGTCGCCGCGATCAAGCGCACCTACACCGCGGAACACCGGCGGGCCCTCGCCGCCGAGCGCGCCGCGGCGCTCGCGGTCCTGGCTACCGACGACGCCAGGGAGGGCGCCCAGGCGTTCCTGCAACGCCGCCCTCCCCAGTTCCGCGGGCGATGACGGATCGCGGGAACGGTTGCTCACCATGCCGACCGGTCGGTATGGTGAACGAGCAACCCGCATCCCAGCGACCATCGGAGCCGTCGTGACAGAGGTTCTCGCCCCGGCCCGCATGGACCGGGCCCGACTCCGGGCCGCCGTACGCGCCGGCAACGTCCCCACCCTGCTGATGGTGCTGCACCAGCTCACCGGCGACCGGTGCTGGCTGCGTCCGCCGTACGCCCCTTGCCGCAACCGCGGGCTCGGCGCCAACGACTCCGGTGGGCTGCCCGAGGAGCGGCGCGAGGAGATCCTCGATGCCGTGACCGACGCCGTGTCGGCCTGGTACGGGGGCGTGCCAGCGGCCCTGCCCGATCCCTCCCCCGAGCTGCTGACCGAGATGTTCGGAGTGGCGATGGGTGAGGACGTGCCCGCCGAGTACGGCCGGCTCGCCGCCGCCGAGCTCGGCGCCCCGGACCGGCCGCCACGGCCGCGGGTGGCGCCGGGCACCGGCCAGTCGGTGCTCATCGTCGGGGCCGGTGTGTCCGGGTTGACGCTGGCGGTCCAGCTCCGCGAGGCCGGCGTGCAGCACCTGCTGGTCGAGCGCAACACCGACGTCGGCGGCACCTGGCTGACCAACTCCTACCCCGGCTGCGGCGTGGACACCCCCAGCCACCTCTACTCGCTGTCGTTCTTCCCCCGGGCGTGGTCGGGGCACTTCGGCAAGCGCGACGAGCTGGCCGGCTACCTGGCCGACCTCGCCGACCACTACGACCTGCGCGAGGACATCCTGTTCGGCACCGAGGCGCTCGACGCGAGCTACGACGAGACCGCCCAGCGCTGGACGGTGCGGGTCCGTGATCGCACAGGCGCGCAGCGCGAGCTCACCGCGGACGTTCTCGTCACCGCGGCCGGACTGTTCGGCCGGCCCACCGTTCCCGACCTGCCCGGACTCGACGATTTCCGCGGAACCGTGGTGCACTCGACCTCCTGGCCCGCCGACCTCGACGTGACCGGCCAGCGGGTGGCCGTGGTCGGCACCGGCGCCAGCGCGATGCAGACCGTCCCGGCGATCGTCGACCGCACCGCCGCGCTGACGGTCTTCCAGCGCTCACCGCAATGGGCCGCCCCCGCCGAGGGATACTTCGACCCGATCGACGCCGACGCGCAGTGGCTGTTCGACAGCGTGCCGTTCTACCGCGCCTGGTACCGGCTGCGCCTGGCCTGGACCTGGAACGACCGGGTGCACGCCTCGTTGCAGATCGATCCGGAGTGGCCGCACCCCGAGCGCTCGCTCAACGCCGTCAACGACGGGCACCGCGAATACTTCACCCGCTACATCCGCTCGGAGCTCACCGGCCGCCCGGACCTGCAGGCCAAGGCCGTCCCCGGCTACCCGCCCTACGGCAAGCGGATGCTGTTGGACAACGGCTGGTACCGGGCGCTGACCCGCCCGCACGTCGACCTCGTCACCGAGCCGGTCACCGGCTTCACCGCGGATGCGGTGCGCGACGCCACCGGCGCGCTGCACCCGGCGGACCTGGTGGTGCTGTGCACCGGGTTCGAGGTGAACCGGTTCGTCGCGCCGCTGCAGGTCCGCGGGCGCGGCGGGGTGGACCTGCGGGAGCAGTGGGGCGACGACGACGCCACCGCCTACCTGGGCATCACGGTGCCCCGCTTCCCGAACCTGTTCCTGATGTACGGACCCAACGTCAACCCGGGGGCGGGCGGCAGCTACATGTTCATCGCCGAGTGCCAGGCCCGCTACATCGGCGACGCCCTGCGGCAGCTGCGCGAGCGCGGGCTCGGTGCGCTGGAGTGCCGCGCCGAGGTGCACGACGACTACGTGGCGCGGGTGGATGCGGCGCACGACCGGATGGTGTGGTCGCACCCCGGGATGAGCACCTACTACCGCAACTCCGCAGGGCGCGTGGTCACGAACACGCCGTGGCGTGTCATCGACTACTGGGACATGACCCGCACCGCCGACCTGGCCGACTTCGACGTCGAACCGGCTCGCTCCACCGAGGAGAACCGATGAAGGGCTTCCCCTACCCCACTCCCCCCGCAGGCTGGTTCCAGGTCGGGTGGGCCGACGACCTGCAGCCCGGCAGCGTCCGCCGGATGCGCTACTTCGGCCAGGACCTCGTGCTGTTCCGCGGCGCCGACGGCGCCTACCGCACGGTCGAGGCCTACTGCGGGCACCTCGGTGCCGACCTCGGCGCCGGCGGCACCGTCCGCGGCGACGACATCGTGTGCCCGTTCCACGGCTGGGCGTGGGACGGGGAGGGCCGCAACGTCGACATCCCCTACAGCGCCCGCCCGGTGAAGACCTGCCTGCGCAGCTACCCGACCCGGACCGCCAACGGCGTGGTGCTGGTGTGGCACCACCCCGACGGCGCGCCACCGTCCTGGGAGCCCCCGACGCTGCCCGAGTTCGAGCACCCCGACTACCTGCCGGCCCAGCCGCACGCGGTCAAGCTCTGGGCGGACGTGACGTTCCAGCCGCAGGTCGTCGCGGAGAACACCGTCGACCCCATGCACTTTCACTACGTGCACCGGGCACCGAGATCCACGGCGATCGAGAAGTTCGAGACCGAGGGCACGTACGCCTACATCCTGCACGAGTACCCCTACGGCCGGGAGGGCGCCGAGCTGACGCCCGGTGGCACCATCGCCGGCCGCCTGGAGATCGAGGTGTGGGGAGTCGGGCTGATCTGCTTCCGGATGATGGACTACGTCGAGGCCGCCCAGTTCGTCTGCTCCACCCCGATCGACGCCGAGACCTCCGATGTCTTCTTCTCGATGTGGCAGAAGCGCCGTCCCGACGCCGTGCCCGGTTCCCCACCCGACCACCGGGAGCAGCGCGTGTTCGAGGAGCAGATCCGCCAGACCGAGATGGACTTCCCGATCTGGTCCAACATGCGCTACACGCTGCGGGCGCCGATCGTGCGCGAGGAGTCGCCCACCTATCAGAACTTCCGCAAGTGGTCCCGCCAGTTCTACGTGCCCGCCGAGGTCGAGGCGGCCCAGGAGCCGGCCCGGGAGGTGGCGCTGTGAGCACCACCTACGACGCCGAGCTCGCCACCAACCTCATCCAGCGCGCGTGCGTGGGCGACATGCTCACCCGCACGACGGCCCGGTTCCCGGACCGGCCGGCGCTGGTCGACGGCGACGTCCGCTTCGGCTTCCGCGCGCTCAACGACGCGGTGAACCAGGTGGCGCGCTCGCTGCTGGCCTCGGGGCTGCGGCGCGGCGATGTGGTCGGGGTGGTGTCGCGCAACCACTGGGTCATCCCGGTCACCTACCTCGCCGCGGCCAAGGCCGGGCTGGTCTACCTGCCGCTCAACGTCGCGCTGACCACCGACGAGATGCGCTTCATGCTCGACGAGGCCGAGGCCGCCGTACTCGTGGCCGAGGAGGCGTTCGCCGACCACACCCGGGCGCTGCTGGACGCGCTGCCCGGGCTGCGCGCGCTGTACGTCGTGGACGACGGGCCGCCGCACGACACCCGACCCGTCGGCGGAGCCACCGGGCGGGTGGCCCCGTTCGCGGACCTGATGACCGGCTCGACCGACGAGGTGGAGGTGCTGGTCGAGAACGCTGACACCCTGCAGCTGCTCTACACCTCCGGCACCACCGACCGCCCCAAGGGCGTGGCCACGAGCCACCTCGCAGTGCTGATCAGCGGGCTCTCCACGGCGCTGGCGATGCACCTGGAGCACACCGACGTGACGCTGTCGGTGATGCCGCTGTTCCACACCGGCCAGCTCAACGCGATGTGGTTGCCCCACCTCTTCGCGGGCGCCTGCACCGTCATCTCGCGCACCTACGACCCGGACGCCGCGCTCGACGCCGTCGTGGCCCACCGCATCACCACGACCCTGATGACCGGCCCGATGTGGGTGGGCCTGCTCGACCAGCCCGGCATCGGCGACCGCGACCTGTCCACGGTGCGGCTGTGCGTGATCGGCGCGGCCAGCCTGTCGCCGGAGCGCGTCACGGTCCTCGCCTCCCGGTTCCCGAACGCGCAGTGCCGGCTGATCTCCGGCCAGACCGAGTTCACCCCGGTCAACGAGATCCAGCGCCCGGAGCACGCCCACACCAAGACCACGTCGTGGGGCGCACCGGCCGTGACGATGGGGATCGCGGCGATGGACGAGGAGGGCAACCTGCTGCCGGCGGGCGAGCTGGGCGAGCTGGTCTACCGCGGGCCCCAGGCGATGACGGGGTACTTCAAGAACCCCGAGGCGACCGCGGAGGCGTTCCGCCACGGCTGGTTCCACACCGGCGACCTCGGCTGGGTCGACGAGGAGAACGTGGTCTGGTTCGTCGACCGCCGCAAGGACATCATCAAGACCGGCGGGGAGAACGTCGCCTCGCTGGAAGTCGAGCTGGCGATCGCCGGGCACCCCGCGGTGGCCGAGTGCGCCGTCGTCGGGCTGCCGCACGAGCGCTGGACCGAGGCCGTCACGGCGTTCGTCCGGCGCAGCCCGCGCGCCACGGTGTCGGTCGAGGAGCTCCAGGCCCACTGCCGCGAGCGGCTCGCCGGGTTCAAGGTCCCCAAGGCGGTGGTGCTGCTCGACGAGCTGCCCCGCTCGTCGTCTGGGAAGATCCAGAAGTTCCACCTGCGCGTCGAGTACGCGCAGCTTTACGCCGGCGCGCCCGGCGTGGTCGCTCCGGCGTCGTCGGTGACGACCTCGTGAGCCGGCTGGCCGGCAAGGTGGCCGTCGTGACCGGCGGGGCCAGCGGTCTCGGGCTGGCCACCGTGTTGCGCTTCTGCGCCGAGGGGGCGCGGGTGGTGGCGGTGGACCTCAACGCCGAGAGCGGCAAGGCCATGTTGTCCGCGGCCGGCGACGCCGGGGTCGCGGACGCGGTCCGCTTCGTGGCGGCCGACGTCGCCGACGAGGACGACGTCGCCGCGGCGGTCGGCACCGCGGTGGCCGAGTTCGGCCGGCTCGACGTCATGTTCAACAACGCCGGCATCGGCGGAGCGTTCGGTCCGGTCACCGACATCGAGGTCGACGACTGGGACTACACCTTCGCGGTGCTGGTCCGCGGGGTGTTCCTGGGCACCAAGCACGCGGCCCGCGTCATGATCGACCAGGGTGACGGTGGATCGATCATCAACACCGCCTCGGTCGCCGGCCTCTCGGGCGGGGCCGGACCCCAGGCCTACTCGTCAGCCAAGGCCGCGGTGATCAACCTGAGCCGGTCGATCGCGGTCGAGCTGGCGGCGCACCGCATCCGGGTCAACGCGATCTGCCCGGGCGTGATCCTCACCCCACTGCTGCACCAGGGCCGGGAGGAGCAGATGCGCAAGCTGCTGCCCAGCGTCCAGCCGTGGCCCGACCACGGCCGCCCCGAGCACATCGCGGGCACCGCGCTGTTCCTGGCGAGCGCGGACTCGGAGTTCGTGACCGGGCAGGCGATCTCCGTCGACGGGGGCCTGACCGCCATCGGCCCGGACCTGGGCAACCGGCTGCAGACCCGGCCCGGCGACGCCGGCCTGGTCGGGGTCAACCGCGGCCAGACCGGCCTCCGGTCGCAGATCCGCCGGCGGGTCACCGACCCGGCCCCGGGATGAGCCCACAGCCCCCGGCGCCGGCGCTGGCTACCATCCCGCCCATGGCCACCGCATCCGCTCCCGGCACCCGCCCGGCGTCCTCGCGGGGCGGGGCGTTTGACGCCATCGTCGCCGCCGCCGTCGACTGCTTCTACGAGAAGGGCTACGAGGCGACGGGGGTGCAGGAGATCGTGGCGCGGGCCCGGGTGAGCAAGGGTTCCTTCTACCACCACTTCGCGGCGAAGGAGGACCTCCTGCTGCTGATACACGACGCCTTCATCGACACCCAGCTCGAGATGCTGCGATCAGCCGCCTCGGCCGGCCGCGCGCCGCGCGAGACCCTCGCCCAGCTGATCGAGGAGAACCTCGTCGGCGCCGAGCGGTTCCAGCGCTACCAGACCATCTTCTTCGAGCAGCGCCGCTTCCTGTCCGAGGACCGGTTCATCGAGGTCAAGAAGAAGCGCGACGAGTACGAGCAGCAGGTGGTCACGATCCTGGAGGCCGGCATCGCCGACGGGTCGTTCCGCCCGGTGGCCTCGGCCCGGGTGCTGGCCTTCGGCATCATCGGCATGTCGGCCTGGGCCTACCAGTGGTACCGCCCCGGCCCGATGGCCGCCCGCGACATCGGACGCATGTACGCCGACGTCGTCCTCGACGGGCTGAACCAGCCCCATCAACCGCAGAGGTGAGCCGTGCCCGGATCGAGCCGCACCGACGTCGACGTCGTGATCGTGGGAGCCGGTTTCGCCGGCCTCTACATGCTCCACCGGGTCCGGGACGTGCTCGGCCTGCGGGCCGTCGTGATCGAGGCCGCCGACGGGGTCGGCGGCACCTGGTACCTCAACCGGTACCCGGGGGCGCGCTGCGACTCCGAGAGCTACGTGTACTGCTACTCGTTCTCCGAGGAGCTGCTGCAGGAGTGGGAGTGGAGCGGAAAGTACCCGCGCCAGCCAGAGATCCTCGCCTACCTCCGGCACGTCGCGGAGCGGTTCGAGCTGCTGCGCGACATCCGGCTCGGCACCCGCGTCGAGGCTGCGCGGTACCAGGACTCCGACGGCACCTGGCGGGTGGAGACGAGCGCCGGTGACGTCGTCACCTCCCGGTTCCTCGTCACGGGGGTGGGCCTGCTCGCCGCCGCCCCCTACACACCCGACATCCCGGGCCTCGACACGTTCACCGGCGAGTGCCACCACACCGGACGCTGGCCGCACGAGCCCGTGGACTTCGCGGGCAGGCGGGTGGGGGTGATCGGCACCGGGTCCACCGGCGTGCAGGCCATCCCGGTGATCGCCGAGCAGGCCGCACACCTGCACGTCTTCCAGCGCACCCCGCAGTTCGCCGTGCCCGCGCGCCACCACACCGTCGACCGTGCGGTGCTGGCCGGGATCAGGGCCGACTACGACGCGATCTGGGCGAAGGCCAAGTGGTCGCTCAGCGGCTTCCCATGGCAGCACAACGGCCGCTCGGCGCTGGCCGCCACCCCCGAGGAGGTCCGGCGGACGTTCGAGGAGCTGTGGGAGCAGGGCGGGTTCCGGTTCGTGTTCGGCTCCTACCGCGACCTGCTCACCGACATCCGGGCCAACGACCTCGCCGCGGACTTCGTCCGGGACAAGATCCGCGAGACCGTCACCGACCCGGACACCGCCGCGAAACTGATGCCGTTCGACCACCCGTTCGGCGGCCGGCGGCCCATCATCGACACCCACTACTTCGAGACCTACAACCACGACGACGTGACGCTCGTCGACCTGCGGGAGTCGCCGATCAAGGAGGTCACGCCGCAGGGCATCCGGACCACGACCGAGGACATCGACCTCGACGCAATCGTGCTGGCCACCGGGTTCGACGCCGTGACGGGACCGTTCACGAGGATCGACATCACCGGACGCGACGGCGTCGCGCTGCGGCGCGAGTGGGCCGACGGGCCCAGCACCTACCTCGGGCTGGCGGTGGCCGGGTTCCCCAACATGTTCATGGTCACCGGCCCGGGCGCGACCTTCGGCAACCTGCCGGTGTCCATCGAGCACCACGTCGAGTGGATCGCCTCCTGCATCGAGGACACGCTGCGCAACGGCCTGGACGTCGTGGAGGCCAGGCCCGAGGCGCAGCAGGACTGGGCCGAGCACGTGCGGGAGCAGGCCGACCGCATCGTCACGGGGCCGTCGGGGTCCTGGTACGACGGGGCGAACATCCCCGGCAAGGCGCGCAGCCCGCTGTTCTTCTTCGGCAGCTTCGGGCTCTACCGGCAGCGGTGCGAGGATGTGGCCACCCGCGGCTACGCCGGGTTCGAGCGACGTGCGCTGGTCTGATCGGGCGATTGTGGCCACCCGCCACTCGCACTACGGTCCGGCCGGGCTCGGGACGACGCGAGCTCGGCGGACCTCGACGAGGAGGATCGGTGACGGGTCTCCACCCCTCCGAGCGCGGCACAGCCGGCACCCTGCAGGTGCACCGCACCCCCGACGCCGTCTCCGCGGCCGTGCGGGCGCTGCGGGCCGACGGCCGGGCCGTCGCGTTCGTGCCGACCATGGGCGCGCTGCACGCAGGCCACCGGGCGCTGGTCCGGCATGCCCGCGATGCCGACCCGTCGGCCGCGACGGTCGTGTCGATCTTCGTCAACCCGCTGCAGTTCGGGGCCGGCGAGGATCTCGACCGCTACCCCCGGCCGCTGGAGGCCGATCTCGCGGCGTGCCGGGAGGAGGGCGTCGAGCTGGTGTTCCTCCCCGGGGTGAGGGACATGTACCCCGAGGGCGCCGATACCACCGTCGTCCCGGGGGCGCTGGGCTCGGAGCTGGAGGGGGCGGTCCGGCCGGGCCACTTCGCCGGCGTGCTCACGGTGGTCGCGAAGCTGTTCCACATCGTCGCCCCGGACGTGGCCTACTTCGGCGAGAAGGACTACCAGCAGCTGGCCCTGATCACGCGGATGGCGCGCGACCTCGACTTCCCGCTGACGGTGGCGGCCGTCCCGACCGTCCGCGAGCCGGACGGGCTGGCGCTGTCCAGCCGGAACGTGTACCTCTCCGCGCCCGACCGGGCACGCGCCACGACGTTGTACCGGGCATTGTCGGCCGGTGCCGCTGCGGCGGCCGGTGGCCCGGGCGCCGTGCTCGGCGCCGCGCGCGCGGTGCTGGCGGGCGACCCCGCGCTGGAGGTGGACTACCTCGAGCTCCGCGACGCGGCGCTCGGCGCCGATCCGGGGCCCGGCCCGGCGCGGCTGCTCGTCGCAGCGCGCCTGGGCTCGACCCATCTCATCGACAACATCGCCGTCCAGCTGTAGGAGGGCGACCCGCCGGTTCAGCTCATCGTCAGCCCGCCGCTGGCCGACAGCGTCTGGCCGGTGATGTAGCCGGCCGCCTGCGAGGCCAGGAACACCACGGCGGGCGCGACGTCGTCGGGCGTGCCCACCCGACGCATCGGGACGGCCTTGGTCATCGCCGCGATGATGCTCCCGGACCGTTCGCCGGAGGTGATCTGGCGCAGCAGCGGGGTGTCGGTCGGGCCGGGGCAGACGGTGTTGGCGGTGATGCCGTGCTTCGCGAACTCGCGGGCGATGGTCTTGGTGAACCCGATCACGCCGCTCTTGGCCCCGGAGTACACCGACTCCAGCGAGGAACCGACCCGTCCCGCGTCCGAGGAGATGTTGACGATCCGGCCGTAGTGCGCCTCGACCATGGCCGGAAGCGTCGCCCGCAGCACCCGGATCGGCCCGTTGAGGTTGATCTCCAGCACCTTGTGCGTGAAGTCCTCGTCGGTGTCCAGGAACGGCTTGAGCTCGTCCCAGCCCGCCACGTTGACCACGATGGTGGGGGCGCCCAGCTTCTCGGTGGTCTCCGCGACGGCCGCCGCGACCGAGTCGGGGTCGGTGACGTCGAGGGGGACACCGATCCCGTCGATGTCGGCGGCGACCTTCTCGGCCGCCTCGCGCGACAGGTCGGCGACGGCGACGGCGTGCCCGGCCGCCGCGAGCTGGCGGCAGATGGCGGTGCCGATCCCCCCTGCCCCCCCGGTCACGAAAGCGACCCGGCGTGCGCCGTTCTCCGCGGACTGTCCGTCTGCACCGGTCATGTCGTCTCCTCAGCGTCGGTGGTGGGGCCGGTCGGTGGTGGACTTTGCCCCCACCTCATACATACGATCCTCGTAATCATCATACCCGACACGGAAGGCGCTGGATCATGACCGGATCGGTCGTCGAATACTCGGACATCCTTTACGAGGTCAAGGACGCCGTCGCGCGGGTGACGATCAACCGGCCCGACAAGCTCAATGCTTTCACGCCGCACACGGTCAAGGAACTCGCCCACGCCGTCTGGCGGGCCGGAGCCGACGGCGAGGTCGGGGTGATCGTGCTGACCGGTGCGGGCGAGCGCGCGTTCTCCGCCGGCGGCGATGTCAGCGTCGAGAACGAGGACACCTTCCGCGCGGGCGACGACTCGTTCGACACCCTGATGAAGAACCTCTACCGGGCCTTCCGCGAGTGCCTCAAGCCGGTGATCGCACGCGTCGACGGCTACGCCATCGGGGGCGGGCACCACATGGCCTACGTCACCGACTTCACCATCGCCTCGGACCGCTCGGTGTTCGGGCAGAACGGCCCGCGGGTGGCCAGCCCGGCCGAGGGCTGGCTGGTCAGCCACCTCTGGACCGTCGTCGGCATGAAGCGGGCCAAGGAGATCTGGATGCTCTGCCGCCGCTACACCGCCCGGCAGGCGCTGGACTGGGGGCTGGTCAACGCCGTCGTGCCGGCCGCGGAGCTGGACGCGGAGGTGGCCCGCTGGTGCGACGACCTGCTCGCGCTCAGCCCGACGGTGCTCAAGCTGGTGAAGAAGTCGTTCGACGACTCCACCGCGCACATCCGCGAGGAGCAGGAGCGGTTCACCATCCTCAACCAGGTCAACCCCGGGTTCTTCGCCTCCGGCGAGCAGACGGAGGGCTCGCAGGCGTTCATGGACAAGCGCAAGCCCGACTTCTCCCCATGGCGCTGAGGGCCTCCGCGGTGGCCGGCGCGGCGCGCGGGATCCGGCTCCCCGACGCCGGCCTGCCCGCCGCCGCGGAGGCACTGCGCACCGAGGTCCGGGAATTCCTCGAGACCGAACGGCGACGCGGCGCGATCCAGGCCACCAGCGACGCCTGGCTGGCCGGGTTCGACCCCGAGTTCTCCACCCGCCTCGGCGACCATGGCTGGCTGGGCATGACGTGGCCGAAGCGCTACGGCGGCCACGACCAGCCGGCGCTGCACCGGTTCGTCGTGATCGAGGAGCTGCTCGCCGCGGGAGCTCCGGTGGTGGCCCACTGGGTCACCGACCGGCAGAGCGGCCCCGCCCTGCTGCGCTACGGCACCGAGCAGCAGCGGAAACGGATGCTGCCGGCGATGGCCCGCGGGCGCTCGTACTTCGCGATCGGGATGAGCGAGCCCGACAGCGGCTCCGACCTCGCCTCGGTGCGGACCACGGCCCGGCGTGACGGGGCCGGCTGGCGGCTGTCCGGCACCAAGGTCTGGACCAGCCAGGCCCACCGCTGCGACTACATGATCGCGCTGTGCCGCACCTCGCCGTCGACCGACGGCGGCCGGCACGACGGGCTGAGCCAGTTCATCGTCGACCTGCACGCGCCCGGCCTGACCGTCTCCCCCATCCGGCTGCTCGACGGGGAGCACCACTTCAACCAGGTCGTCCTCGACGACGTGTACGTCGGCGACGACATGGTGCTCGGCGAGATCGGCGCGGGCTGGATCCAGGTGACCTCGGAGCTCGCCTTCGAACGCAGCGGGCCCGAACGGTTCCTGTCCACGCTGCCGCTGCTCGTCGCCCTCGTCCGGGTCGCCGACCCCGGCGACCCGCGGCAAGCAGCGGCGATCGGGCAGCTGGTCGCCCAGCTCTGGGCAGTGCGGCGGCTGTCGGTCCAGATCGCCGCGGCGCTGGACCGCGGCGAGACACCCGACGTCGCGGCCGCGCTGGTCAAGGACCTCGGCACGACGCTGGAGAACGAGATCATCGACGTCGTCCGGTCCGTCGCGCCGGTGGAGCCGAGCACCACGGCGGCCGACCCGCTCGCCCGCGAGCTGGCCCGTGCCGTGCTGCACGCCCCGGGTTTCACCCTCAGGGGCGGCACCAACGAGGTGCTGCGCGGGATCGTGGCACGCGGACTGGGGTTGCGATGACGACGTACGAACCGCTCGAACAGGTCGTCACGGCCATCATGGCCGACCACTGCCCGCCGGAGGTGGTGGCTGCGGCCGAGGGCTCCTGGAGCCCGCAGGTGTGGGACCGGCTGGCCGGCGCCGACCTGACCGCCGTCGGCGTGCCCGAGGTGGCCGGCGGGTCCGGCGGGGACCTCGCCGACGCCGCGATCGTGCTCCGCGTGGTCGCCGCGCACGCGGGGCCGGTCCCGCTGGGCGAGACGTTGTTCCCGGCCGCGGCCGGGTGCGTGGCGGCAGGATTCGCGATGCCGGCGGGACCGGTCACGGTCGCGTGCGGCCCCGGTCTGTCGGTCACCAGGACCGGCGGGAATGTGGTGCTCGACGGCACCGCGCCCAGGGTGGCCTGGGCGCGGGTCGCCGAGCGCGTGCTGGTGGTCGGCGGCAGCCCGGACGGTCCGGAGCTGGCCGCGCTCGTCGACCCGGCCCGGCTGACCCTCGCCAACGGCGACAACCTGGCGGGTGAGCCGCGCGACGACCTCGTCGTCGCGGGCCTGCGGCTGCCCGCGGGTGCGGTCGCGACGGTGCCGCGGGGCACCGCGGCACATCTGTACCGGCTCGGTGCGCTGGCGCGGTCGGTGCAGATCGCCGGGGCGGTGGGCGCGGTGCTGGACCTGACTGTGCGCTACGCGGGTGAGCGCGAGCAGTTCGGCCGCCCGATCGGCCGCTTCCAGGCTGTGGCCCACCAGGTGGCGACGCTGGCCGGGCTGGCCGCGGTGGCAGGCGCGGCGGCCGACGCGGCGGTGGCCTCCGCCGTCCGCGACAGTGGCGCCGGCCCGGCCTCGACGAGCGACGTCGCGCTGGCCGTGGCCGCCGCCAAGGCCCGCACCAGCGCGGCCGCCGGCCCCGCGGCCCGGATCGCCCACCAGGTCCACGGCGCCATCGGTTTCACCCAGGAGCACCGCCTGCACCACCTGACCCGGCGGCTGTGGTCGTGGCGCGAGGAGTACGGCGCCGAGCAGCACTGGGCCGCCGAGCTGGGTCGCGCGGTCATCACCGCCGGAGCCGACGAGCTCTGGCCGACGATCACCAGGATCTGACGTGGACCTGACCTACTCCACCGCCGAGCAGAGCTTCCGCGGGCGGGCCCGGCAGTGGCTCGCCGAGCACGTGCCGGGCGAGCCGCTGCCGCCCCCCTACACCGCCGAGGGGGTGGCGGCCCACCGCGCGTGGGAACGGCAGCTGCACGACGCCGGCTACACCGCGCTGCACTGGCCGCGCGAGCACGGCGGCGGAGGCGCCGGACTGATCGAGCAGGCACTGTTCGGGGAGGAGTACGTGCGCGCGGGCGCCCCAGTCCGGCTCAACCGCCTGGCCCTGGGCATGGCGGGCCCCACGGTGATGGCCTTCGGCACACCCGAACAGCGCGGGCGGTGGCTGCCCGGGATGCTCAGCTGCGAGCAGCTGTGGTGCCAGGGCTTCTCCGAGCCCGACGCCGGCAGCGACCTGGCCGCCGTGCGCACCCGCGCCGAGCTCGACGGCGACGAGCTGGTGATCACCGGCCAGAAGATCTGGACGTCGCTGTCGGCCTTCGCGCAGTGGATGTTCGCGATCGTCCGCACCGACCCGGCGCTGCGCCGCCACCGCGGGCTGACCTTCGTCATGGTTCCGATGGACTCCCCCGGCATCGAGCTGCGCCCGATCCGCCAACTGCACGGCGAGCCCGGCTTCGCCGAGGTGTTCCTCACCGACGTGCGGGTGCCCGTCGCGAACGTCGTCGGCGAGATCGGCGAGGGCTGGTCGGTGGCGATGGCGACCCTCGGCTTCGAGCGCGGCACCGGACTCGGCGACCACGCACGCTTCGCCCGCGACATCGACGACCTCGTGGAGCTCGCCCGCCGCGCCGGGATGGCCGACGACCCCGTCGTGCGCGACGAGGTGGCGGCCCGCCACGTCGAGGTCCAGCAGTACCGCCGCCACATGCAGCACGTCACCACCCGGCTCGCCGCAGGCGGCTCGATCGGACCGGAGGCGAGCATGGGCAAGCTCTACTGGTCGGAGATGGAGGCGCGCATCTTCGAGACCGCGCTGAACATCCTCGGCCCGCTGGCCGAGCTGACCCCGGACGCGCCCCTCAACCTGGCCGCACCCGAGCTGCACCGGCGCTACTGGCACGCCCGGGCGTCGCGGATCTTCGCCGGCACCAGCGAGGTGCAGCGCAACATCGTCGCCGAGCGCGTGCTCGGCCTGCCTCGGGAGCCCCGGTGGACCTCGACCTGACCCCCGACCAGCGCGCACTGGCCGACGGCGCCCGCACGTTCCTGGCCGCGGAGTGCCCGCCGTCCCGGGTACGTGCGGCGTGGGAGGACGGGGCCGCCGGTCCGGACCGGCGACTGTGGGCCCAGCTTGCCGAGGTCGGCTTCCTGGGAGCCGTCGTGCCCGAGAAGTTCGGCGGCCTCGGCTACCGCGACCTCGAGCTCGCCTTGCTGCTGGAGGAAGCCGGGCGGGTCGCGCTCCCGGTGCCGCTCGCCGAGACCGCGCTGGCCGCGCTGGTCCTCGCCGAGCACGGCTCCGACGCGCAGCGCGAGCGTTGGCTGCCCGCCATCGCCGCCGGCGACGCGGTGGCGACGGTGGCGCTGCCCGGACGACCGCTCGTGGCATCGGCCCAGGACGCCGACGTACTGCTCGTCGCGGCCGCAGACGGGATGCACGCGGTCGAGCCCGGGCGCTGCGAGATCGTCGCCCAGCCGGCGTTCGACCGGTCCCGCCGGCTGGCATCGGTGCGGGCCGACACCGGGCCCGAGACCCTGCTGCCGGGCTCGGCCGGCGCCGCGGTCCGGCTCGCCGACCGGGCGGCCGTGGCGACCGCGGCGACCCTGCTCGGCATCGGCGCACACCTGGTCGCGGTCACCGTCGGCTACGTGGGGCAGCGCCACCAGTTCGGCCGCCCGGTCGGGTCGTTCCAGGCGGTCAAGCACCGGCTGGCCGACGCCCACCTCGCGGTCGAGATGGCCCGCCCCGCGGTGTGGGTGGCCGCGCACCTGGTGGCCGTTGGCGACCCGGACGCGGCCGGGGCGGCCGCCGTGGCCGCGGTGGCCGCCACGGAGGCGCAACGGCTGGCCAACGAGCACGCCCTGCAGTGCCACGGCGGCATCGGGTTCACCTGGGAGCACGACCTGCACCTGTGGCTCAAGCGCGGCAAGGCCCTGGAGCTGGCGTGCGGCACCCCCGCCGCACACCGGGCCCGGCTGGCCGAGGCGCTGTTCGACGGAGCACCGGCACGAGGGGGAAACAGCACATGACCACGGAAGACACCAGCACCGGGGGCCGCGGCGGGCCGCTGGCCGGCATCCGCGTCCTCGATCTGTCCGCGCTCGCGCCCGGTCCGTTCGCCACCATGCTGCTCGGCGACCTCGGCGCCGACGTGATCACCGTCGAGGCGCCGACGTCGGCGCGGCCCGGCACCGTGCTGGGCGAGCTGCCGATGTACGGCGGCGCCCGCGCCCGCCGCGCCGGGACCAGCCCGCTGCACCGGTCCCGGCGGTCGGTCGTGCTCGACCTGAAGCAGCCCGCGGGACTCGGGGTCGCGCTGGCACTGGTCGCGACCGCGGACGTGTTCGTCGAGGGCTTCCGGCCGGGGGCCTGCGCCCGCCTCGGGCTCGGCTACGACACCCTCTCGGCAGCAGACCCGGGGTTGGTCTACTGCTCGCTGACCGGTTACGGCCAGGACGGGGAGCTCGCCCAGCAGGCGGGCCACGACCTCAACTACATCGCCGAGTCGGGCCTGCTCTCGGCGAGCACCCGCCCCGGCCAGCGCCCGGGCATCCCGCTCAATCTGGCCGCCGACTACGCCGCGGGCGGGCTGCTCGCGGCGTTCGGCATCCTCGCGGCCCTCACCGGGCGGGCCGCCACCGGCCGGGGCACGCACGTCGACGTGTCGATGTACGAGGGCCTGCTCGGACTGCTGCAGGTGGTCCCCGCGTGGACCGGCGCCGGGGCGCCGGACCCGTCGTGGGGCGGCGGGCTGCTGTCGGGCGCCGTGCCGTTCTACGACTGCTACCGCACCGCCGACGACCGGTGGCTGTCGGTCGGCGCGCTGGAGCCGAAGTTCTTCGCCAGCCTGTGCACCGCCCTGGACCGGCCCGACCTGGTGGCCGCCCACGCCGACCCGCAACGCTGGGACGAGGTGCGGGCCGCGTTCACCGACGCCTTCGCCGGAGCCCCGCTCGACACCTGGCTGGAGCGGCTCGCGAAGGTCGACACGGCGGTCGCGCCGGTACGGTCGCTGCCCGAGGCCTTCGCCACCGCGTACCGCCATGGCGTGCTGCCCGCACCCGACACGGTCGGGCCCATACCGCGGATGAGCGGCTGGGCGGTCGCGTCCGGGCCGGTCGTCACCCGCCCCGGCACACACACCCGGGAGGTCCTCGGCGAGATCGGCAGGACCGCCGAGGAGATCGACGAGCTGGTGGCGACCGGAGCGGTCGCCGACTGACGGAGGAGGAATCGGTGGAGGTTGAACTCGAGGTCGACGACGGCGTCGCCCTCATGACCCTGAACGCACCCGAACGACGCAACGCGCTGACCCCCCAGATGGCGCGCGAGATGGTCGACGCCCTGGAACGCGTCGACGCCGACGACGGCATCGGTGCACTGGTGATCCGCGGAGCGGACGGCCGGTTCTGCGCCGGGGCCCACACCGGCACGCTCGACGGTGCGGGCGCCGACCCGTCCGACGACGCGACCTACACCGGCCTCTCGGTGATCTACGAGTCGTTCACCCGGGTGGGCGCCGTCAAGGCCTTCACCATCGCCGCGGTCCGCGGGGCGGCCGTCGGCGCCGGGATGAACCTGGCGCTGGCCGCCGACATGCGGGTTGTCTCCCGCGACGCCCGGCTGCTGTCGGGGTTCCTGCGGATCGGGCTGCACCCCGGTGGCGGCCACTTCGTGCTGCTGTCGCGGCTCGCCGGTCGCGAGGCGGCCGCGGCGATGGCGCTGGCCGGAGCGGAGATCGACGGCGACCGCGCGGTGGCGCTCGGCCTGGCCTGGGAGGCGCACGGCGACGACGAGGTCGAGGCCAGGGCGATGGACTTCGCCCGCGGCATCGCGAAGGACCCGGCACTGGCCAGGGCGGCGGTGCGCAGCTTCCGGATGGAGACCGGCCCGCCCGGGGTCGGCTGGGACATGGCGGTACAGACCGAGCGGGCACCACAGATGTGGTCGATGCGCAGGCGCAGCGGAGGGCGACCATGACTACCACGACGGTGAACCGGACCTGGTCCAAGACCGGGATGGGCAAGCTCGAGCTGCGCGAGGCCCCCGTCCCAGAACCCGGGCCGGACGAGGCAGTGCTGCGCACCCGGCTCGCCACGGTCTGCGGCTCGGATCTGCATTTCCTGCACGAGTTCCCGATGCCCCGCGGCGTCGAGCACGTCGGGATGGGCCACGAGGCGGTCGGCAACGTTGCCGCGTTGGGCGACAACGTCCGCGGGTTCGCCGTCGGCGACCGCGTCGTCGCCTCCTGCGTCGTCGGCTGCGGCGAATGCGCCAACTGCCTGCGCGGGCAGCTGCAGACCTGTCTGACGCTGGGCAAGGTACCCGGCATGTCCAACGCGTTGGCCGGCTGCCAGGGCGACTACTTCGTCGTGCCACGCGCGACGATCAACATGGCGAAGGTCCCCGACACCCTCTCCGACGAGCGCGCCATCCTGGCCGGTGACGTGTTCTCCACGGGCTTCTCCGCCGTCGAGCGTGCGAACGTGGAGACCGGCGACACGGTCGCGGTCTTCGCCCAGGGCCCCGTCGGGCTCTGCGCCACCGCGGGCGCCCGCCTGCACGGAGCAGGGCTGGTGATCGCCGTCGAGGGGGTGCCGGAGCGCGCCGAGCTGGCGCTGAAGCTCGGCGCCAACGTCGTGGTCGAACCCGAAGGCGCCGTGGCGCGCATCCGGGAGCTCACCGGCAAGCGCGGCGTGGACGTCGCCATCGAGGCCCTCGGCCGTCAGGAGACCTTCGCCGCGGCACTGGAGGCCACCCGGCTCGACGGCACCGTCTCCAGCGTCGGGGTGTACGCCGCCCACCGCAGCCTCGACGTCCCGGTCGGGCTCGGGTTCTACCAGCGCCGGATCGTCACGAGCCTGTGCCCGGCGGGCAGCGACCGGCTGCGCCGGCTGTTCGCGCTGGCCGAGTACGGGCCGACCGACCTGTCGCAGCTGTTCACCCACCGGATGCCGCTCTCGCACACCGACGAGGCGTACGAGCTGTTCGCCGGCCGACGTGACGGCGTCGTGAAGATCGCACTGACTCCGGACGTGGAGGACGGATCGTGACCAGCACCATCCCCCGGGATCACCGCGGAGTCGACATCGCGCTTCGTGCAGGTTGACGAGCACCGCATCCACCTGCACGACACCGGCACCCGCACGGAGCGGGCCGCGACCCGACCCGTTACCCCGTTACCTTCTTTTGATCAGGCCCGGTGAGGGCTTGCAGGCCACCGGCCACGGCATGACTTGTCGCCCCTGTCGTTGATGATCTGGGGGGTGTTGTCACCGTGGTCGGCGGGTGCCAACGACCGCTGATAGAGACCTGACCCGCTCGCGTGGTCTGCTCGTAACGTGGCTGCCGGCGCGGGTGCCCAGGTCGGCCTGCCGCGGCAAGCGAGGAGGCATCCTTGTCCGAACCCGACAAGATCAGCGATCACGGCTATGTCGTGTTCTGCGGCCTGGACGTGGGCAAAGCGGTGCACCACGCCTGCGCCCTGGACCCGTCCGGGAAGCGGCTGCACGACAAGGCGCTGCCCAACGACGAGGCCGCCCTGGTCGAGGTCTTCGAGAAGCTGCGCGTCCACGGCCGCGTGTTGGTGATCGTCGATCAGCCCGCCTCGATCGGGGCGCTCCCGATCGCGGTCGCCCGCTCGCTGGGCATCGACCTCGCCTACCTGCCGGGGCTGGCGATGCGCCGCATCGCCGACCTGCACCCGGGCGAGGGCAAGACCGACGCCCGCGACGCCTACGTCATCGCCGACGCCGCCCGCACCATGCCCCACACCCTGCGACGGGTCGGCACCGACGACGACACCCTCGCCGAGCTCACCGTGCTCGCCGGCTACGACGACGACCTCGCCGCCCAATCCACCCGGCTCACCAACCGGCTCCGAGACGCGCTGCTGCACATCCATCCCGCCCTGGAACGCCTGGTCGGGCCCCGTCTGGAGCGCGGTGGGGTGCTCGACCTGATCGTCGCCGCCCCCACTCCGCAGGCGCTACGTGACCTCGGCGTGGACGGCATCACCGCGATCATGCGGGCACGCTCCCCGCGACTGGCCAAGACGATCCCGGTGAAGATCCTCGCCGCACTCGACGCCCAGACCGTCGTCGTCGCGGGCACGCCCGCGTTCGGCCGCGTCATCGGCGGAGTCGCCGCGCAGCTGCGCGACGTCCGCGCTGAACGCGACACCCTTGCCGCGGAGCTCGAGGCCCGCCTGGAGGCCCACCCTCTTGCCGAGGTCCTGACCTCGATGCCTGGCAACGGGTTCAGGACCGCTCTGAAGATCCTCACCATCGTCGGCGACGGCGCCGCGTTCCCCACTGCCGGGCACCTCGCCGCCTACGCCGGCCTTGCCCCGGTCACCCGCCGGTCCGGGTCCTCGATCAAGGGCGAGACCCGCTCCCAGCGCGGCAACCACGCTCTGAAGTCCGCGCTGTTCTTGTCGGCGTTCGCGAGTCTCGCCGATCCGACCAGCCGCGCCTACTACGACCGCAAACGCGCCCAGGGCAAACGCCACAACGCCGCCCTGATCTGCCTCGCCCGCCGCCGCGTCGACGTCATCTACGCCATGCTCCGCGACCGCAAGCCCTACCAGCAGCCCATGCCCACCGAGCGGGACACCAGCCCCGCCGCCGCTTGACAACGACATAGAGACACCCCAGGTCCACCTCCTGGGCAACTCCCTCGGCGGCGGTACTGCGCTGCGCACCGCCCTCGACTACCCCAACCGCGTCGACCGCATGGTGCTCATGGGCCCCGCCGGCGGCACCCTGCCCGTGCTCTGTCCCGAACCCTCCGAGGGCCTCAAGACCCTCTTCGGCTTCTACGCCCCGCCGGGTCCCAGCATCGAGAAGATGCAACACCTCATCGAGGTCATGACCTACGCGCCCCACGACGTTCCACCCGGCCTGCTCGAGCAGCGCTACGCCGCCGCCACGGCACCTGACGCCGTCGACTACGTCACCCGCCTGTTCAAGACCTTCGGCGTCGCCGGCACCGGTGTCCCGGAGGAACTCTGGCGCGACGTGCACCGGATCCCGCACAAGACCCTGCTGACCTGGGGCCGCGACGACCGCGTCCTGCCCCTCGACGGAGCGTTCTTCATGCCCGACGCCCGCCTGCACGTCTTCCCCCGGTGCGGGCACTGGGCCCAGCTCGAACACCAGGCCGAGTTAGACGCCCTCACCACCACGTTCCTCACCGGGCCGTGACGTCGGTGGCGGAAGGGACGCAGACTCCCGCCACCGGGCCCGACACGGCTCTACTGGTTGGACGCGTCAGCGATGCGCCAGTGCCCGTCTACCTTCTGGGCGGTGACGACGAGCCGGGCGCCGTTGCCGGCCCCGTTCGGGACCTGTGTGTTGGTGATCTTCTGGTCGACGAAGACCAGCACCTCGGCGTGGTCGCCGTCCAGTTCGCGGACCGCGGAGGAGAGCACCGTCGCCGTGACCACCGCCCGCTGCTGCGGCGCCAGGTTCCGGACGGTGGCGAACTCCTGTCGGTAGCGGTCGGCGAACGTGCCGGTCACGACGTCCTGCGCGGCCCGCTCGTCGGCGTCGAGTGCGTCGTAGGAGTACCCGTAGGTGCGCTGCACGGCGGCGTTGATCTCGGAGATCACCTGGCCGGTGGCCTGGGGGTCGGTCAGGGCGGTGTTCGACGCCGGGCCGGTCAGACTTCCCGCCTCGACCTGCATGCCGACCGCGCCGGCCACGGCGAGCAACCCGACGACGACCGCCACGGCCGCTGTCCGGACCGGCCGCTCCAGCAACGCGCGGAGCGGACCGGCCAGGGATGACCTCATCCGCGTCCATCGGGCGGGCCGGACCCCTGCCGGCGTGTCGGGCGTCGTCGACGGGGCAGCCGTCGTCGTACGGTCGTCGAGCGCATGCGTGGCGGTTGCGGGTTCGTCGGTGTCGATGATGCCCCAGGCCTGCGTGACGATCTCCTCGTCGGTGACGTCGTCGGTGACGTCGTCGGGCTTGTCGACGACCTGCCCGGAAGGCGTCCGGCCGCTCGGCCGGTTCACTGGCCGACTCCGACCACGCGCACACCGCTGGCCTTCCAGCCCTGGTCGGTCTTGGTCATGACGATCTCCAGGCGCTGCCGGTTCGTCACCGGTTCGCCGGTCCGGGGGGTGGTGGTGATGTCGGTGGACACCAGGACGCTCGCCGTGCCGGCGCCGGGGTCGAGCGACTCGACGGCCGCGTAGACGGGCTTGGCCGCCGTGCTGCGCTGGGCCTGTTTGATGGTCGACACGAACGCCGGGCGGCTGCGCTGCAGCTCGGCCAGCAGCGGGCCGGTGGCGACCTGCTCCCACCTGTCCAGGCCGGCGTCGGCGTCCTGGGGTGACAGCGTGTTGAGCACGCCGGCGGCGTCCTGCGCAGCCTGCTGCACCGCATCACGGGCACGGGCCAGGGATGCCTGGTCCGAGGTGGCCGCGAGCGCGAGCACTGTCCCGAACGCGGCCGCGCACAGGATGCCGCACAGCGCGAACACCAGCGCAGCACCGGCGATCCGGCGAGGCCACGGCGACGCCGTGGTCGGCTCCGCGACCGTCGGGGGCGCTTCGTCGGTGAGTGTCATCGGTACTCCTCCAGCGGTCCGGAGACCGTCATCGGCGGCCCCTGCATTCCGGGCGATCCGGCGAGACCGGGTGTGCCGCGGTCGGATGAGGACGGCAGCGACGCCCCGGACGGCCGGAAGCCGCCGGGCACGGACGGTTCGGGGGCCGGCCCGTAGTCGGGAGCGTTGCCGTCGCCGCGGACACCGACGGACTGGGGGGACCTGTCGGTGCAGCGGGCTGCATAGTTGGTGGGCGTGTCGTTGGTCGTATCGGAGCCTGCCTGTCGCACGGTGCCCTCGTATCCCTTGGTGCAGATCGGCGGGTCGGCCAGGTTCACGTCGAGCTGAATGTTGCCGATGCCGTCCTGCGGTACGACGCTGAAGCTGACCGCCGACACGATCGGCAGCGTGACCAGCAGCTGGCGGATGCCGTCCTGGCGGGGCTCCACCAGCTTCGAGGTGGTGAGCAGGTCAGCGATCAGGCTCTCGGCCTGTGAGCCGGTGTCGGTGAGCACGCCGTCGACCTGGCCGGCCAGCTGCGGAAGCGTCTGCACGAGTCCGCGGATGTCCGGGTCGGACTTTTTGAGCTGCGCGGCCACGAGCCGCAGGTCCGAGCTGAACGACCGGATCTGCGGGGCCTTGTCGTTCTGCGTCTGGAGCACGGTTCGCGCGTCCCTGATCAGGGTCAGGGTGGGGTCCTTCGCGTCGATCGCGGCCTGGGTGAGGTCTTGGCCGTCGGTGACGAGCGTGCGCAGGGCGGGAGCGGTCCCGTCGAAGGCGACGCCGAGCTCCCGGACCACGGTGCTCAGGTCGTCGAGCGGGACGGAGCGCACCAGCGAGTCGGCGTCGGTGAGCAGCTTCTGCACCGGCAGTGGGGTACTCGTCCGCGACGCTGGGATGACCGAGCCCTGTTGCAGGTACGGACCGGAGTCGCTGGTGGGCCGCAGGTCGACGTACTGCTCGCCTACGGCGGACCGGTTGACGACGGCGGCCGCGGTCTGCGCAGGGATGTCGGGTCCGGTCCGGTCGAGCGAGAGCACGGCCCGGACCCCTCCGGGCCGCAGCTCGATCCGTTCCACGCGCCCGACGGGTGTGCCGCGGTAGGTCACCTCGGCGTTCTCGAAGATCCCGCCGGACTGGGCGAGGTCGACCGACACCTCGTATCCGCCGAAGCCGACGTAGCGGCCGAGGTCGGCGTAGCGGATTCCGGTGTAGCCGACCCCGAGCACCGCGATCAGGATGAACGCTGCGACCTGCAGCTTCACGGTTCTGGTCAGCATCAGTTCCCCCCGAGCAGCGTGCCGACGAGCCCACGTGCACCGCCGTCGGTGCCAGCCGCACCGCCGGGAGCGGCACCCCCGGTTCCGGGTAGAGCCGGCACGGGCAACAGAGGGATCGTGCCGGGCGAGGCTGGGGCGGGCTGCGGCACGCCCGCGGCCTGCGGACCGCCCAGCAGCCCAGGGTCGATCACGGGCTGCTGGCTGCGCCCGAAGTTGCCGAGGATGTCGGTGAGGTCGGCGGTGACCCGGATGTAGCCGTCGACATAGCTGCCCTGCTCCGCCTTGATGAAGTTGTCCTCGAACGGGTAGGTGGGCAGGACCGACAGGCTCTTCGCGATGTCGGTGGCCGAGGCGGAGAGCTCGTTGAGTGTCGGGCTGAGCCGCCGCAGGTCGCCGACGAGGTCGGCCTGGCTCCGGTTGATCACACTGACGCCGACGTCGCTGAGCCGGTTGAGCGACGACAGCATGCCGACCAGCTCCGTGCGCTGCGACTCCAGCACCTGCAGCCCGGGGCCGATGTTCTCCAGGATGTCGGAGATCTGCGCGGTACGACCGCGCAGCTGCCCGCTGAGCCGGTCGAGCGAGTCCAGCGCGCGGACGATCTCCGACTTCTGCTCGTCCAGCCCGCCGACGAACGTGTTGACGTCGTCGAGCAGGCCACGGACCTGCGTCTCGTTGCCAGCCAGGGCTGCGTTGACCTCGCGGGAGATGGTCCGGATCTGCTCCAGGCTGCCGCCGTTCAGCACGGCCGAGAGCGCGCCGAGCACCTCCTCGACCTCGACCCCGCGGTCGGTGCGGGCGACCGGCACCACCGAGTCGGCGGCCAGTGCGTTCGCCTTGCTGCCTTCTGTGGGCTGGTTGATCGAGATGTACTTCTCGCCGAGCAGGCTGGTCTGCTGCAGCGTGAACGTGGCGTCCTTCGCGATCGTCACGTCCTTGGGCAGCTTGATCACCACGTCGGCGAGCCAGCCGGTGTCGGAGAGGTTCACCGCATCGACCTGGCCGACCTCGACCCCGTCGACCTTGACCATCGACTTGGGCACGAGGTCCAGCACGTCCTGGAACTGGACGGTTACCGTGTAGGGGTCGCTGCCCAGGTCGGCCCCACCGGGCAGCGGGAGGTCGTAGACGCTGCCCGCGCTGCAGCCGGCGAGGAGGGCGACCACGGGAACCGCCACCAGCATCCGTCGGAGGCGGTTCATCAGTTCCCCTTGTTCGGCTGGTAGAGGCTGGACTCGTCCCCGCCCGGCTGCGGGAACAGCGACAGCGGGAGCTTCGAGAGGTCCCCGGAGTGCACCGCCGTGAGGACCTCATTGCCGGTCGGGAGCTTCACGGTGCCGTCGATCAGCTTCTGCACGGGTCGGCAGAGGTTCTCGACCTGCTCCATGCCCTTGGTCGACGGGTTCGGGATCAGCCGGTCGGCCACGTCGCACGCGGTCAACAGCGGCGGGTAAGACAGTTCGTTGACGTCGAGCCGGGCGTGCAGGGTGCCGCTCGACGGGTCGTAGGTGTTGAGCAGGTTGTTGAAGGCCATCGGCCCGACGTCGAGCAGCGAGGCGATCGCGTCGCGCTGCTGGACGAGCACCTGCGTGACCGATGTCAGCTTCCCGACGTCGGTGTGGAGAGCACCGCGGTTATCGCGGACGAAGTCCGCCAGCGTCCCCAACGCCGTCGCGCCCTCCTTCAGCGCCGCGTCGAGCTTCGGGCGGTCGTCGGAGAGGAACCGGCTCACGTCGGCGATCTGGTCGGTGAACTGGCGCACGTCGCCGTCACTGCCCCTGAGCGTGCTGGTGAACTTCTGGAGGTTCTCCACGCTGCCGAACAGGTCGTCCTTGGACCCGTCGAGCGTGCGGGTGGCGCCGGCCAGCTGGGTGATCGTCTGGTTCAGGGCGGCGCCGTTGCCGTCGAGGTTCTGCGCGCCGACCTTCAGCAGGTCCGAGAGCGCGCCGTCCTTATTGGCGCCGTCGGGCCCCAGGCTGGTGGCGAGCTTGTCGGCCGAGTCGGCGATGTCGTCGAGCTCGACAGGTACGGCGGTGCGGGCGATCGGGATCACTGCGCCGTCCGCCATCTTCGGGCCGCCCGTGTACACTGGGGCGAGCTGCACGTAGCGATCTGCCACCAGGGTCGGGATGACGACCGCGGCCTTCGCGTCGGCCGGTACGTCCCAGCCCTTGTCGACGTGCAGCACCACCTGCACCTGTGCGCCCTGGGGGGTCACCGTCGAGACCGACCCGACGGGCACCCCCAGCATGCGGACGTCCGAGCCCGGGTAGAGGCCGACCGTGGAGGTGAAGTACGCCGTGACGGTCATGCCGCCCGAGCCGCCCAGCACGACGGCGACGGTGGCTGCCGCCACCACGGCGACGGCGATCAGTGCGACGGTCCTCGACCGTTTGCCGAGGAGAGAGACGAAGGTGGTCACAGCGTGCACCCCGCGGAGTTGATCGGGCCGACCGACGGCGGCACGATGTTGCAGAAGTAGGCCTCGAACCAGCGGCCGTTGCCGACGATGTTGGCGCCGACCCGGATCACCGGGGCCAGCCGCTGGATGCCGAGGTTGAGGTTGTCGCGGTTGTTCTGCAGGATCGTGGTGACCCGGTCGAGCTGGGCCAGCGCCGGGCCGATCTGCTGCTGGTTGTCGGCGACCAGTCCCTTGAACTGTTCGGACATCCGGCGGGCGCCGTCCAGGAACTGGTCGATCGCGTCCTCGCGCTTGCGGAGCTCACCGAGCAGCAGGTTGCCGTCGACGAGCAGCTTCGCGAAGGTCTGGCTGCGGTCAGCCAGGACGCCGGTGACGTCGTGTGTGTTGGCCAGCAGGCTGCTCAGCTGGTCGTCGCGGCTGGAGATGGTCGTGGACAACCGGGAGAGACCGTCCAGCGCACCCTTCACCTGAGAGGGCGAATCCGCGAACGTCTCGGAGATCGTGCGCATGCTCGCCGCGAGCTGGTCGGTGTTCAGCTGCCCGACCGTCTGCTGGAGGCCGCTGAGCGCCTGCACCACGTCGTAGGGGGATCTGGTCCGGTCCAGCGGGATGGTGGCACCCGGGACGAGCGGTGCCTGACCGGCCGGCTGAATGGAGAGATACTTCTGCCCCAGCAGGTCCTTGACCTCGATCGAGGCCGAGCTGCGGTCGCCGACCCACGCCCCGTCCGCGGTGAAGGTGACGTCCACGCGGTCGGACGACAGCGCGATCGACCTGATCCGGCCGACCTTGACCCCGGCCACCCGGACCTCGTCGTCGCTGCGCAGCCCGGCCGCCTCGGAGAAATCGGCGTGATAGCTCGGGCCGGAGCCGACGACCGGCAGGTCGTCGATGAAGAAGGAGCCCAGCGCCAGCCCCACGATGACGACCAGTCCGATGATCGCGGCCGGCACCTTGTTGCCCTCGGTCAGGGATCTCATTGTTCGGAGCACCTCGGCTGCGGCGCCAGCACGGTGGCGTTCGGGTAGATGTCGGTGAGCTGTACCGGCTTGACCCCCATGGCCGACCAGCCGACCTGGGCGGAGACCGAGCACAGGTACAGCGAGAAGAAGCTGCCGCCCTGGCTGAACGCGCGCACCATCTTGTCCGCCTTGATCGGCAGGTTGTGCAGCGCGGAGTCGACGAGGTGCTGCTGGTCGGCAAGTCGCGCGGACAGCGTGCCCAGCGAGCCGATGTCGTCCTTGAGCGCGGGCCGGGACTCCGCGAGCAGTCCCGCGGTGGTGTCGGTCAGCTCGCCCAGTGCGGCGATCGCGTCCCCGATCGGCTGCCGGTCCTGGGCCAGGCCGCTCACCAGCTGCTGGAGCTGGGTGAGCACGTCCCCGAGTTCCGTGTCGTGGTCGGCGACCGTTTTCATGACCTGGTCGAGATTCGTGATCACCTCGCCGATCACCTTGTCGCGGTCGGCGAGGGTCCCGGTGAGGCTCGACACCCGCGACAGCAGGCTGCGGATCGTCCCGCCCTCCCCCTGGAGCACCTGGATGATCTCGTAGGAGAGCTGGTTGACGTCGTCGGGCGACAGCGCCTGGAACAGCGGCCGGAACCCGTTGAGCAACGCGGTGAGGTTCAGCGGCCCGGTGGTCCGCGACATCGGGATCACCGCTCCGGGCTCCAGGGGCGGGGCCGTGGTCGGCGCCCCCGGCGAGATGGCGACGTAGCGCTGCCCAACCAGGTTGCGGTACCGGATCGCCATGGTGGCGTCGGCCGGCAGCCGGCGGTCGGTCAGGACGCTGAACGCGACCTCGGCGACGTCCTGGTCCACCACTCTGATGCTTTCGACGGTGCCCACCCGGACACCGGCGATCCGCACGTCGTCGCCCTCGTTCAAGCCGGTGGCGTCGGCGAACCGGGCGAGGTAGGACGACCGGTCGCCGCCGCTGTAGTTCGTGATCACCAGGGCCAGCCCGGTGGTTGCGACGGCCGTGACCGCGATGAACACGATCATCTTGACCAGCGGCGACACCACGCCGCGCAGGTCGATCCTCATCGTCCGCCTCTCAGGGTGTTGGCCAGCGGATCCCGCTCGCTCTGGTAGCGCTCGGGCAGCGGGTGGTTGGACCCGTCCTTGACGGGGCCGCCGGGGGTCGAGTACTCGGGGTGCTCGCCGCCGGCGTACTGCGACGCGTTGACGTCGGCAGGCGGCGGCGGCGCACAGCGCGGGCCGCGGTCGTCTTGGTATTTCGCCTCGTCCTGACCGGGGAGGTACTTCCCGCGGCTGCCGCCGACCTCGAGGTCGAGGTAGAGCCCGGGGTGCGCCCGACCCGCGCCCCAGAGTCTGCTCAGCCGTTCGTCCATCACCGCGAAGTTGGCGAAGGTGCACGGGAACTCCGGTGAGTACCGCGCGAGCAGCCCGAGCGTCGGGTTGGCCGCGGAGGCGAGGTCGACGATGTTGTCCTGGTTGAGCGACAGGAAGCTGGTTAGGTCGCTGGAGGCGTGGCTGACCAGCGGGTACATGCCGGCGAGCTGGTCTCGCAGCTGGGCCACCGTCTGGCTGGTCACCGTCAGGTCGTCGGCGGCGTTGATGAGGTCGGGCGCCGCGGTCGAGTAGGTGTCGGCGACGTCGGCCAGGCCGCTGATGTCGGACTTGATGTCGGGGAGCGCCGTGTTCAGGTCCGCCACATACCGCTGCAGCAGGACCGCGGTCTGTCCGAGGCTCCTGCCGTGGCCGGACAGCGCGCTGGAGACCGCATTGAGGGTCATCGACAGGTCCTGCGGCCGCACCTGCCGCAGCAGCGGCAGCAGTCCGTCGAGGACCCGCTGGAACTCGATGGCGCTCGAGGACCGGTCGACCCCAATGACAGAGCCGGCCCGCAGCGGCGTCGTGGTGCTCGGCCCCGGCTGCAGCGCGACGTAGCGCGGCCCGAACAGGGTCTTCGGGATCAGCTGGGCCGAGACGTTGCCCGGGATCTCCTTGATCGAGTCGGGCTGCATGGCCAGCTGGACGTCGACCAGGCCGCCCTGGTAGCTGATCGAATCCACCGACCCGACGATCATGCCGTTGAGCTTGACGTCGGCGGCCGTGGCGAACTGGTCCGGCAACGAGGTGAGCTGCAGCGTGACCGGGACGGTGGCGGTGAACCGCTTCTGGTACAGCGCGACGGTCAGCGCGACGCTCCCGACCACGAGGGCCACGAACAGCATGCCCATCAGGCGCACCCGGAGTCCGTGTGGCGTCCCGCTCATCCCGCGATCCGCACGGTCGTGGTGGAGCCCCAGATGGCCAGGCTCAGCAGCAGGTCCAGCACGGTGACCGACACCAGCGAGGCGCGGACCGCCTGACCCACCGCCACCCCGACGCCCGCCGGGCCGCCCTGCGCGTTGTACCCGGCGGCGCAGTGCAGCATGACCACGACGACTGCGAAGATCAGCACCTTGCCGAACGACCAGAGCACGTCCTCCGGTGGCAGGAAGAGGTTGAAGTAGTGGTCGTAGGTACCGGCCGACTGCTGGTAGAACAGTGTGGTCACGATCTGCGACGAGCCGTAGGACGCGACCAACCCGATCACGTAGAGCGGGACCACGGCGATCAGGCCCGCGATGATCCGGGTGGTGATCAGGAACGGCAGGCTGGGCACGGCCATCACCTCGAGCGCGTCGATCTCCTCGGAGATCCGCATCGCACCCAGTTGTGCGGTGAACCCGCAGCCCACGGTGGCCGAGAGCGCGATCCCGGAGACTAGCGGGGCGATTTCGCGGGTGTTGAAGTAGGCGGTGATGAAGCCGGTGAGGGCGGCGGCTCCGATCTGGTTGAGCGCGGCGAAGCCCTGCAGGCCCACCACGCTGCCGGTGAAGAAGCACATCGCGGTGATCACACCGACCGTGCCGCCGATCACGGCGAGCGCACCGGAGCCGAAGCTCACCTCGGCGAGCAGCCGCACGATCTCGCGCTTGTAACGCTGCACGCTGCGCGGCATCCAGCCCAGCGCCTTGACGTAGAAGAGCAGCTGGGTGCCCATGCGGTCGAGCGCCCGGCCGGGGGCGCCGGCCGCCCGGAGCAGCCGTGGGTCGATCAGGGACCTGATGTTGTCGCGCTCGGTCACCATCACGAACCCTTCGCCGGAACGACCTGCAGGTAGATCGCGGTGATCACCAGGTTGAACAGGAACAGCAGCAGGAACGAGATGACCACGGACTGGTTCACCGCGTCCCCGACCCCCTTGGGCCCCGGTGGGGTGTTCAGGCCCCGGTAGGAGGCCACGACGCCGGCGATGATCCCGAAGATCGCCGCCTTGAGCTCGCCGACCCCGAGGTCGGACAGCTGCGCCAGGGCGGAGAACGAGGCGATGTACGCCCCCGGCGTCCCGCCCTGCAGCACGACGTTGAAGAAGTAGCCGCCCAGTACCCCGACCACGCTGACCATGGCCGAGAGCACGACCGCGACGAGGGTGGCGGCGAGCACCCGGGGCACGACGAGCCGCTGGATCGGGGAGATGCCGAGCACCTCCATCGCCGCGATCTCCTCGCGGATGGTCCGTGAGCCGAGATCGGCGCAGATCGCCGAGCCGCCGGCCCCGGCGATCAGCAGCGAGGTGACGACCGGTGCGGCCTGCTGCACGATCGCGAGCACGCCCGCCGAACCGGTGAACGACTGGGCACCGAGCTGCTCGGTCAGCGACGCGAGCTGCAGCGCGATGACGGCGCCGAACGGGATCGACACCAGCGCCGCGGGAAGCATCGTCACGCTCGCGACGAACCACGACTGCTGGATGAACTCCTTGGTCTGGAACGGGGGCTTGAACAGCATCCGGAACACCGCTGCACCGAGGGCGAACAGCTGCCCGATCTCCTGCAGCGCGGCCCGGCCGGGGAACTGCCTCGTCGCCGATGTCAAGGTCCTGTCCTAAGTCTCAGCCGGTCCACCGTGACCGTGATGCTCAGCACAACGCGCGGGGCCGAGGTTGGATACGTCGAACTTCGCGGAGAGACCCGACTGGGTTAACGGGCGTTCACATGAGGGCCCGCCCTCACCAGCCGAAACGGATGACAGGGTCACTGCCGGTGAACATCACGGTAGCGCCCCGCCTCATGCACAGCGCCTGCCGCAACAGCGGCGAGCCCTGTTTCGACAGGTGCCCGGGCGAGCGCGTGTTGCCCGAGGAGTAGCTGGTGATGTCGATCCGGCGTGGCGGACGGTGTCGCGGGAACGAGCGAAGCGTCGCGCGTCGCCCATCTCGCACCAGATCACCCGCCCCGGTCAGCGGACCGACATCCTACTCGGCCTGCACCGCCCGGCAACCGGGCCGCCGCCCGCCCGCTACGGGGCCGTCACGGCAGTCGGGGTACCGGTGGAAGACCCACGTTGGCAAGATGAAGCGCCGATGCACCTGTGGCAGAGAGCGGAAGGGCGAGAATGCAAGATGGTCACCGGCATTGACGATCACTCCCGCTACGGGGTGATCGCCGCAGCGGTGGCGGTGCCCAACGGGAGAGCGGTCTGCGACGTGTTCGCCGCGGCAATGGCCGATCACGGGCTCCCGTCGGAGGTACTGACCGACAACGGGAAGCAGTTCACCAGCCGATTCACAAAGCCCCGATCGGCCCAGGGCCCCGGCGTTGTTGATCTTTGAGTGATATGTCCGGTCCTGGGCTGAGGGTGGGCCCGGGTGTCGAGGTGAGCGCGGCTCCTGATGATCTTTCAGGTGTCAATGCCGAAAGTTCGTCTCAGGAGCCGCGCCCGTGTCGTCATCTTCGTCGATCAGTCCTGTCCTCGGCCAGTTGGGTGAGCTGGCAAGGGAGGATGGTCAGGTCGGGGCCGGCCCGGCGGTTCCGATGTCGTCGCTGGTCACGCGGTTGTCGAGGGTGGTTGATCGGCGGAATCGGCGCGGGCGGCGCCATGACCTGGTAGTGATCTTGGCGTTGGCGGCGTGCGCGACGCTGGTCGTGGGCAACGACTCGGTGGCGGCGATCTGGCAGTGGTCGGCAGGGGCCTCACAGGAGGTGCTGGCTCGGCTGGGAGCGCGTCAGGACCCGTGGCGTGGCCGGTACGTGGTGCCCAGTGAACGCACGTTCCGCCGGGTGTTGGGCGGTCTGGATGGTGCGGGCCTGGACCGGGAGACCTGCGGGTTCGCGGCCGACGTGGTCCGCGGGGTGGCTGCGGCCCCGGTGCTGCCCGCCGCGGAGGGCCCGCCTGAACGTGAGCAGCGCCGCGCGGCGCAGCGTGCGATCGACCATTCGGTCCCGCTGGGGTTGCTGCCCGCCATAGCGGTGGACGGCAAGGCCCTGCGTGGGGCCCGCACCGGCACCGGCGGGCGCGCGTTCCTGCTCGGTGCGATCTCCCACGCCAGCGGGGTGGTCCTGGCCCAGCGTCAGATCCCGGACAAGAAGGGCGAGGCCGGTCAGGTCGAGGCGCTGCTCGCCGGGTTGGACACCGCCGGGATGGTCTTCACCCTGGATGCGTTGCACACCACGAAGAAGTCCGCCCGCCTGATCACCGACGACCTGCACGCCCACTACCTGCTCATTCTGAAGGGCAACCAGCCGCTCACCCGCGCCGCGGCCCGCGCTGTGCTGACCGGGCCCGATACGGACTGGGCCGCGACCAGCGCAGTCGAGAACGATCGTGGCCACGGCCGCGTCGAACGCCGCCAGATCCGCACCACCGACGCCGACGACACCCTGTTCCCGGGGGCCCGGCAGGTCTTCCGCCTGCGCCGCGACGTCGGCGGGCTCGACGGCGTCTGGGACACCAAGGAGATCATCCACGGGATCACCAGCCTCCCGGCCGGGCTCGCCGGCCCCGCGCAACTCAACCACTATCAGCGTCAACACTGGACGGTGGAGAACCGTCTGCATTGGACTCGTGATGTCACCTTCGGCGAGGACAAATCACAGGTCAGGACCGGCACAGCCCCCCGCGCCCTCGCCGGCTTCAGGAACCTGACGATCAACACCTTCCGGCTGGCGGGGCGCGCCAACATCGCCCACGCCCGCCGCGACCCTGCACGACCACGACACCGTCTTCGCCGTCTACGGCATCTAACCTAAACGATCAAATCGGGCAAATGATCACAACGCCGGGGCCCTGCCGATCGGCCGAGGTGCTGTTCGAGCGGATCTGTCGGGAGAACGGCATCACCGCCCGGTCGACCAAGCCGCGCTCGCCCACGACGACCGGTGAGATCTCTGAAGACTGTGCCCTGGTGCTGCACCCGTCCGACTCTCGCGCCAAGGGGGTCCCGCCATATGTCACCTTTCGCGGATTTCGGGGCCGACTGTCGCCTACAAGATCAACCTTGACGAAAGCCCGAGGTTAGATCGGAAGGGGAACGGCGTCGCTGGAGTGCCCCGGCGCGAGGGAGGACGTGGGGTTGATCTCCACCGCAGCATTGTTCACCGCCGTGGCCACCTCCCCGAAACCCACCGCGATGAGCTTGACCTTGCCCGGGTAGGCGGTGACGTCGCCGGCCGCGAAGACACCGGGCAGGTTGGTACGCATGCTGGAGTCGACCCTGATCGACCGTCCGTCGAGATCCAGACCCCAGTCCTTGATCGGCCCGAGGTTCATCAGGAAGCCGAGGGCGGCCACGATGACCTGAGCCGGCAGCACCTCTGGATCAGCGCCCTTGGCCAGCACCTCCAACCCGTCGACCACGCCGTTGCCCCGCACCGCGGTGACGGTGGCGTCCAGCACGAGCCGGCAGGAACTGGCTCGGAGTCGGCGGACGGAGTGCTCGTGGGCCCGGAACTCCTGTCTGCGATGCACAAGGGTGACCGATGTCGACCTCGGCAGTGCGGCGAGCGCCCAGTCGACTGCGGAGTCACCCCCGCCGACGATCACGACATCCTTGCCGTCAAGGACGTCCAGCTTCGGGACAAAGTAGCGAAGGCCCTTGTCGAGGTACTGCTCCGCCGAGCAGGGCAACTGTCTCGGGGTGACGGCCCCGACTCCGCTGGTGATCACGATCGCCGCGGCGTGGATGGAGCGTCCGACGGCGGTGACGACGGTCCACCCGGCATCGCGTCGCCGCAGCTCCTGAGCCTGCTCGCCCAGGAGGTAGACCGGATCGAACTGCGCCGCCTGACTGGCGAGGCTCTCGATCAGCGTCTGTCCCTGTATGGCGGGCAGCCCGGCCACGTCGTAGATGTTCTTCTCCGGGTAGATCGCGCTGACCTGCCCTCCGAGCTGCGGCTGGGCATCGAGCACCGCTACCCGCAGCCCACGGAAGCCCGCGTAGTACGCACCGTAGAGGCCAGCCGGGCCGGCGCCGATCAGCAGCAGGTCGACATCGATGTCATCGGGCATGACACGCTCTCCTTCGTGGAGGTCAGTCGTCGTCCTTTTCGAAACCGGCTACGAAGTCGGTGTCGGTCAACGGGTGGTCGATGTTGGACGATCCGCCAGGTGACCCGACCTCGTCGAACATCGCCTTCGCCGACGCCTGGAACAGCCTCCACGGCTCGGTGGCCTGCTGGGCGGACACGATCGCCTCAACCGGGCACACCGGCTCGCAGGCCGCGCAGTCGATGCACTCCGTAGGGTGGATGTACATCATCCGTCCGCCCTCGTAGATGCAGTCGACCGGGCACTCCTCGATGCACGACTTGTCCTTGACGTCGACGCAGGAACCACCGATCACGAAAGCCACAAGCACTCCTCGGTTGGAAGCGGGTGGCAGGCGCTGGTGGGCGCCTACCACCCGCGGGTAGGTCTGTCGGGATCAGGCGCTCGCGCCGACCAGGGCCTCCCTGATCTGCTTGTCGTCCTCGTCGCCGAACCGATCCTCCATCTCCATCGGCGAGTAGTCCTCGTCGATGGAGTACACGTCCTGTCCGCGGGCGCTCTCGATGGACTCCATCCGCCGGTTCACTTTGTCCAGCGCGTAGTCGCTCATCTCGTCGATCGAGATGCCGAACGGAACGGGGACGCCCTCCTTCTCGTACTCGTCGAACAGGCCTACGATCAGCTGAAGGGATGCTGGCAGCAGTTCCTGCATCCGCTCGTCGACCACCTCCCAGTTCTTGTCGTCGGCCGCGACGTGGCGCCGGCAGGTGAACGTGCCCCAGGCCATGTGGCGGCGCTCGTCGTCACCGATGAGCTTCACCAGTCGCTGCATGCCCGGCAGGATGTTACGGCTGGCACAGACCCTTGCCCAGGCGAAGTAGCCGGTCAGTGCCAGCGTCCCCTCCACCACGTGGTTGTAGGTGACGGAGGCCCGGATCTGGTTGGCCGGGCTGGGGTCGTCCTGCAGGGCGAACAGAGACTTCGGCAACTCCTGCTTGAAGATCACGTCGTAGGCCGAGCCGTACTCCACGTGGCTGTGCAGGTCACCGGTCTCGCCGATCGCGTTGAACCAGAGCCGGAAACCCTGCATGTGCTTGGCCTCCTCGAAGATGAACTGGGTGAGGTAGGCCTCATCCGACAGCCGCCCCTCAGCAGCCATCGCGTGGCAGAAGGGTTGGAGGTCCTGGGTCACCGACTCCTCACCGGCCATGAACTGGGAGGCGAGCACCAGTGTCATCCGCTTCTCGTCATCGGTCATCGCGGCGAAGTCGGCGGCGTCCTGGGAGAAATCAATGTCCTCTGGGTTCCAGAACTTCTTGTTGCCCTTGCGGAAGAGGCGCATAGGGAACGACTCCATGCGGAGCCCCGTCTCGGTCAGGCTTCCCCAGCCGGTGCGCTTGTTGTGCTCGATGATGCGATCGATAGGCATGGTCCGGTTCTCCTACGGTCGTGGTGGTGTTCTGCCTCTTGCCGGTGTCAGTAGCGGATGAGGCCTCGGATGTTGCGACCCTCGCGCATGTCCTCGTAGCCATCGTTGATGTCCTCGAGCCGGTACTCGCGGGTGATCAGCTCGTCGAGCTTGAGCTGACCGGTGTTGTAGAGCTCCAGCAGCCGTGGGACGTCGTGCTGGGCATTGGACGAGCCGTAAAGGGCCCCGCGGATCTGCTTCTCGTAGAGCGTCATCTCCAGCAGGGACGCCGTGATCGTGGTTTCCTCGGGATGCCCGATCGCGGTGATGATCACTTTGCCGCGCTTGCCGACCAGAGCGAGCGCAGATCCCGTGTAGGCACCCTCGGCCACGTCCGTCGTCATGATGCAGGAGTCGGCAAGCTGGCCGCGGGTCAGCTCGCTCACGACCTTCCAGGCGGCGTCGGCCGACGGCGCGACGTGGGTGGCGCCGAACTCGCGAGCGCGTTTGCGCTTATACTCGACCGGGTCGACGGCCACGATGTAGCGCGCACCAGCGATGCGAGCGCCCTGGATGGCGTTCATCCCGATGCCGCCTGCACCCAGCACGACGACCGTGTCGCCGGCCTTGACCTCGGCGGAGCGCACCGCACTTCCGTAGCCGGTGGTGACCCCGCATCCGATCAGCGCAGCCTTGTCGAGCGCCGTTCCCTTGTCGACCTTCACGACCGACGCCACCGGCACAACCGTGTACTCGGAGAATGTGCCGAGCAGGCACATCTGCCCGACGTCCTCGCCCCGGGCGTGGAACCGATAGGTGCCGTCGAGCTGCGGGCCCATCATCAGCGCGGCGCCGAGGTCGCAGAGGTTGGTGATACCGCGCGCGCAGTACGAACACCGCCCGCACGACGGCAGGAAGGTCAGCACGACCGGATCGTCGATCTCGAGATCGTCGACGCCCTCTCCGATCTCCACGATGGTGCCCGCACCTTCGTGCCCGCCAACGACCGGCAGCGGGATCGGCAGATCGCCGGTGACCAGGTGCTCGTCGGAGTGACAGAGCCCGCTGGCCGTCAGCTTGACGAGGACTTCGCCGTGGCCGGGAGGATCCAGGTCGATCTCTTCGACCTCCCATTTCTGCCCGAGACCCCAGAGCAAAGCGGCCTTGGTCTTCATCGGCACAACTCCTCACCGTCGAGATGTTCTATGCAGATAGTCACAATCCTGGAGGGAGTCGTCAGCGGGCTACGCGCGCCATCGATGGCCCGCCGGGGCCAGGATCGGGCCGTGGTCGGCACTCGTGGACCGCGCGCCTCCCGCGCCCGACCCCCTACAGTTCTGCCATGTCCTTCCCGTCCACCACCGGGCACCCTGATGACGACCGGAAGTCGGGTGCGCGTGGACGTCCCGACGACCTGCTCGTACTCGGCATCAGGGTGGCCGTCGTGCTCTCCCTGCTCGTGCTGGTGTTTCTTCTCGACGACACGGAACGGGCCGGCTTCCGCGCGATCGGACCCTTGATGGGGGTTGCCGCCGCCTACGCAGGAGTCCTATTGGTCGCCCGCCTGATCGGGCTGCCGGCGCCGCCGACCTGGCTCGTCAGCGGGACTGACTCGGTACTTGCGCTGATCGCCTGTGGGCTCACTGGCGGGTCGCAGAGCCTCGCTGTCGCGGTGCTGCCGATCGTGGTCATCGCGGCGAGCCTTCGGGCCGAGTCCCGGTGGGGTGCGGGGGTAGCTGTGGCGCTCGGCGCGGGCTTCACCGTGGCCGGGCTACTCGTCGCCTCCGGCGCCGGGATCGAACGCAGGATCCTGACCGGGCTCTGGTGGATGCTGTACCTGCTCGCCACTGCTGCTCTCGTCGGCGTCTTCACCCGCCGGTTGCGCCGCGGCTACGAGCTGACCGCCGAGTCACGGGCGGAGGCGATCGCCGAGCGGGCGGCACTCGCCGAGGAGCGCGACCTGCGCGCACGGGTCCTAGAGTCTCAGCAGGCGAGACTGGACGGATTGCGCGTGATTCTCCACGAGTTCCGGACACCTGTTGTCTCGATGTCGGCGCTCGCCCGGGATGCGACCCGCAGCAACGGCGCTCAGCCGGTTGCGCCGGCATCCCTCGCCCTGATCTCGGCGCATGCGCAGCATCTGGAGGACATGCTGGACGGCCTCGCCGACGTGGCGATCACCGACGGGAGTCCGGTCGGCCGGGTCCGGGCGCGGACGGTCCGGTTGGCGGATCTCGCGGCCGAGGTCTTCGACGGCGCGGGCGTCGACCCGGCCCGCCGGTCCGTGTCCGTGCGGCCCGCCGGTTCATCGGTCATCTGTGACCCGCAGCGCCTGCGGAGGGTACTTGTGAACCTTACCGAGAACGCCGGCCGGGTGAGCAAGCCCGAACCCGTCGAGATCGCCATGGCCCGCGAGGGCAGCGACCTCGTCGTCGAGGTCCGTGACAGAGGCCCGGGGCTGCCTGCCGACCAGCTGGGCGTCGTCACCAGCAAGTACACCAGCCTCGGCGACAGGAAGGGCACCACCGGTCTGGGCCTCTGGATCGTCGAACAGCTGACGACGGCGATGGGGGGCACGTTGACACTGGCGCCCCGTCCCGGGGGTGGCCTCGTCGCCCGTCTCGCACTGCCGATGCTCTGGGCCTGAGGAGGAGTGAACCTAGCCATGCGGGAGTGCCGGTGTTCCATCCGTGGGAAGGGGGTCCGGGTCCGCTGGGCGGTAGGCGTCGGAGTACTCGACATGTGCGTCCCGCATCCGGCGCTGCAGCCAGTCCTGCCAGGCGGGCAGCGTGCGCTCGGCCTGTAATCGCCGGCGTAGGGCCGGAGCCGCCTGCTCGAAGGTCAGCGGGGCCGGAGCGACGATCGCCTCCACCCGACCGACGTTCCAGCCACGAGACCCGTTCACCGGTCCGTAGAGCTGGCCGACGCCGACGCCGACGGCGAAAGCGGCGGCGGCGACCGGGCTCTCCAGATCGGTCCTCGTGACCTCGCCCAGCCAGCCACCCCTGCTCCGGGTCACGGCGTCGAGGCTGCTCGTGGAGGCGACTTTCTCGAACGGCTCGCCCGCTTTCAACCGGTCCAGGGCCGCCAGCGCGGACGGCCGATCGATCAGCACGATGTTGCGCAGGCTCCGCTTCTCGGGGGTGCCGAGCGAGCTGCGGCGCTGGTCGAAGGCCACCCGCAGATCCTCGTCGCTGACAGAAGGGGTGCCGACCACCTTCGACATCAGCTCGGTGACCGCGAGTTGCCTGCGGATCTCGTCCTGCACGGCGTCAATCGACGTGCCCGCGGCCGCGAGGGCCTCAACGAAGGTGTCGGTGCCACCAACACCGAAGAAGCGGGCCACGTACGCGCTGGTCGCCTGGTCGACCTCCTGTTGCGGCACGGTGATCTGCTCGTCCGACACCGCACGGTCCAGGACGTCACTGACGGCCACCGACTTGGCCACCTCACGCCGGAACGCGTCCGCCTGGGCCGGATCCGCCGGTGGTGACAGTCCGTAGAGCGCGTGCAGTGTCGCGATCCGGTCGTCGAGCTGATCGATCGTCGTGACCTCGCCGTTCGCCCGGAAGGCGGCGCCCGAGGGGAGCTCCGTGGACTGCCACCACACCGCGCCGAGGACCACCAGCACCACCACTATCAAAACGCACCCGATGCGCACCCGCAGGAGATCGGTCGGGTTCCGCGGACGACCGCCCTCGTCCGCGGCCGTTCTAGGCGGCCCCGTCGGGTCAGCGGTCGGTTGATCGGTGTGCGGAACGCGGGGCATCGGTGCCCTCCTGTCGTCGGCGTCGCATCACCGACGCCCGGACAGAGCCTTCCGGTACGAGAGGCTCCCGGTCGGTCCAACGGCCGACCGGAGCAGAGGATGCGACCACTCAGGCCCGGGAGGAGTTCTCGACCGTCAACTCACCGTCCGCATACTGTTGGCGGAGGACCTTCTTGTCGAACTTGCCGGTGCCGGTGAGCGGCACCGCGTCGATGAACGACCAGCTGTCGGGCAGCCACCACTTCGCCACCCTGTCGCTCAGGAACTCGCGGAGCTCGTCCGGCGTCGCCGCAGCGCCCGGCTTGCGCACGACCGCGGCCAGCGGGCGCTCCTGCCACTTCTCGTCCGGAACCCCGATGACTGCAGCCTGCAGGACATCGGGGTGGCCGATCAGCTCGTTCTCCAGCTCCACGGACGAGATCCACTCACCACCGGACTTGATGACGTCCTTGGCTCGATCGGTGAGTGTGATGAACTGGGCCGGATCGATCAACCCGACATCACCGGTGCGCAGCCACCCGTCGTGGAACTTCTCCGAGTCCTCCCCGCCGTAGTAGCTCGCGGTGACCCACGGTCCACGCACTTCGAGCTCACCGACGGACTTGCCGTCGTGCGGCATCACCAAGCCGGTGTCGTCGACGATGCGGGCTTCCACACCGGCGACGACTCGCCCCTGGGTCCCGCGCAGGCGCATGGCCTCCTCAGCGGACAACCCGGCCGGGGCGAGTGCCACCGCGGCGAGCGGCGAGGTCTCGGTCATTCCCCACGCCTGCACGATGCGGATGCCGAGTTCGTCGAACGCCGTCATCAGCGATCGCGGCACCGCGGACCCGCCGCAGGCCACCATCTTCAGCGAGCTCAGGTCGTGACCCGGGTTGTCCCGGACGTAGTTGAGGATGTCGTTCCAGATCGTCGGCACCGCACCCGACATCGTCGGCCGCTCGGCCTCGATCATCGCGACCAGCGGTGCCGCTTGCAGGAACGGCCCGGGCAGCAACAGCTGCGCCCCGGCCATCATCGCGGCATAGGGCAGCCCCCAGGCATTGGCGTGGAACATCGGCACGATCGCGAGGACTGTGTCGTCGTAGGCGATGCCGAGGGCATTGTGCGTACAGGCCGCCTGGGAGTGCAGCCACATGGAGCGATGACTGTAGACGACCCCCTTCGGGTTGCCGGTCGTGCCGCTCGTGTAGCACATCGCTGCTGCGCTGGTTTCGTCGACCACCGGCCAATCGAAGGTCGGGGCCTGCGCGGCGAGCACCTCATCGTAGCGCAGCACCTCTTTCCCGTGTCCCTCCAACACGGAGGTGTCGCCGCTGCCGGCGACGAGCACGGTGTGGACCGTGCCCATCTCCGGCAGCGCGCGGGCGAGCAGTGGTACGAGAGTGTCGTCGACGATGACGACCCGGTCCTCGGCGTGGCCCGCGATGTAGGACAGCTGGTGGGGAGGGAGGCGCAGGTTCAGCGTGTGCAGCACCGCACCCATAGAGGGCACCGCCGCGTAGGCCTCGAGGTGCTCCTGGTTGCTCCACTGGAACGTTGCAACCCGCTCGTCACCCGTGATCCCGAGGTCTCGCAGCGCGTTGGCCAGTTGCGCGGACCGCTCCCCCAGCTCGGCGTAGGTACTCCGGCGTGACGAGCCGGGCGTCACCGCGGTGATCACCTGCCGGTCGCCGTGGACCGAGGCCGCATGCCGCAGCACGGACGCGACGGTCAGCGGGAAGTCCTGCATGGTGCTCTTCACGATCGCTCCTCTCGTGACGCCGGGACCCGTCAGGCGTTGACGAGGTCAACGCGGCCGGCCTCGGTCAGCATCTTCTCGTACTCGGGGAATAGGACCTTTGCCGTCGGGATGAGCTTGAGCAGCTTCGGCACCGGGCCCTTGGCCCGCACGGTGCCACGCGCCATCGCGACCGAGAGATTGACCTTCCCGAGCCAGAACTTGTTGCCCGTGTCGGCAGTCATGAACAGTTCCACGTTGGGCTCGGCGGTGCTGCCCGCTCCGGTCACGACCGTCTTCTCTGCCATGTCAACCGTGACGGTGGCATCTGGGTCGGTGTAGTGGATGCGCAGGACCACGCCCGAGCCGGCGAGCTTGTCGGCCAGGCCCTCCTTCTTCGTCGCGACCTCGAAGATGCCGCCGAGGTAGGTGTAGACCTCGGTCTCGTCCTTGAACACGCCCATGTGCATTCTCCTTCAGTGGTGGGACATCCGTGCCGGGTGAGAGCAGTCAGTCGAGACTGACCCACACCGACTTGGTCTGGGTGAAGCCGAGCAGCGACTCCTCGCCGAGGTCGCGGCCATAACCCGAGGCTTTGTAGCCACCGAACGGCGCCGCCGGGTCGAGCATGTTGTACTGGTTGATCCACACGGTGCCCGCCTGCAGCTGGTGGGCGACACGGTGGGCGCGTTTGACGTCGCCGGTCCACAGCCCGGCGGCGAGGCCGAACTCGCTGTCGTTCGCGCGCCGCAGCACCTCTGCCTCGTCGTCGAACGCGAACACCGACAGCACCGGCCCGAATATCTCCTCGCGGGCGATGCGCATGTCGTCGCGTACCTCGCTGAAGACAGCCGGGGTGAGGAAGTTTCCGGCGGCGAGGTCGCCGTGGGGGCGCTGCCCGCCGCAGACCAGGGTCGCGCCCTGCTCGGTGCCGGACCGCAGGTAGCCCTCCACCCGGTCGCGCTGCACCGGCGAGATCAGCGGGCCCATCTCAGTGCCGTCGGCCAGACCGTGTCCGAGCTGGATATCACGTGCCGCCGACTCGAGCACGGCGAGCATCTCGTCGTGCACGCTGCGGTGCACGAACAGCCGGGACCCCGCGCAGCAGACCTGACCCTGATTGAGGAAGATGCCGGTGAGCGCGCCCTCGGCCGCCCCCGCGAGGTCGGCGTCCGGGAAAACGATGTTGGCTGACTTGCCGCCCAGCTCGAGCGTCAGCTTCTTCAGACTCGCGGCGCTGGCTGTGACGATCCGCTGCCCGGTCGCAGTGGAACCGGTGAAGGAGATCTTCGCAATCCCCGAGTGCTCGATCATGGCCTGACCGGCCTCGTGGCCGTAGCCCGTCACGAGATTGACCACACCGGGCGGGATCCCGGCCTCGTTCACGAGCTCCACCAGGCGCAACGCCGACAGCGAGGTGAGCTCGGAAGGTTTGAGCACCACGGTGTTCCCGGCGGCCAATGCCGGCGCCAGCTTCCACGACGCGATGAGGAGCGGAAAGTTCCACGGCACGATCAGGCCGACGACGCCCAGCGGCTCGCGCCGGGTGTAGGCGAAGGACGTACCGACGGGCGGTGACACCGGCAGGGTCTGGCCGCCGATCTTGGTGCACCACCCCGCGTAGTAGCGCCAGATCTCCGCAGCGATCCCCACGTCGAGGAACATCGACTCGGTAAGCGGCTTGCCGTTGTCGAGGGTCTCGAGCGTGGCGAGCTCCTCGGCGTGGTCCTCGATCAGTGCAGCGATGTCGTAGAGGATGCGCGCACGGGCCGCGGCGCTGAGGTCCTGCCAGGACCCCAGAGCCCGGGTGGCGGCGGACACCGCGCGGTCGACGTCAGCGGCGCCCCCTGCGGCGATCGACGCGATGGCCTCTCCGGTGGCGGGGTCGTGGGTGTCGATCAGCTCGCCGGATGCCGACGGGCCAGGCTTGCCACCGATGACGATGCTCTCACCCGCCCGGGACAGGACGTCCCGAATGCCGTCGATGGACTCCGACACCACTGATGTCATCGCTGACTCGCTCCTCACCCCGCTGTGACCGCCACTACAGTCATGCAGAGACTGGCGGACGGCCACCGTCCCGAGTACCGGCGGCGCGGGCCATCCGTGGCCCGCGCGGGCCGATGTCCGCAATCAGACGTGGCCAGGCGGACCGTCAGCCCGTGGTGTGCACGATCAGCACGTCGCTTCCGGCTGTGCGGGCGACCGCGGACGGCACCGAGCCCAGCAGCCGACCGCTCACGGAGTTCAGCCCGCGGTTGCCCACGACAAGGAGGTCTGCGTTGTGCTCGCCGACAGCCTTACACAGCACGTCGACGGGAGCGCCGTCGACTGCCTGAGTGACGATGTCCTGCGCACCCGCGCCGGCAGCGACATCCGATGCGGCGCGCAGGCTCTCCTCGGCCGGGGTGGAACCGCGCACCAGAAACGACTCGTCACCGAGCGCGTCAGCGGCGACCTCGACCTCCCCGCGGCTGGTCGGCGTGTACGCCGAGACGATCACCAGCTTCGCCGCGGCGTCCCGGGCGATCTCCGCAGCCCGCGATACGGCGTGGTGCGACGTCGTGGAACCGTCAGTGCCGACGACGATCGTGCAGTAGGACATGGTTGAACCTCCGGTCGAACATCGGAGGGCCTGGTGACACTCCGTTGCTGGACGTTACCGTCAGTAGTGCCAGGCGCGGTCGGCGGGCGCCATCCCGGTTTCCCGCGACGGGCGGCGAATGGCCGTTCGAGTGTGCCCCACCGACCGTCCGGCCCAGTTGTACGACCATCATGCGTCGCGACCGTGCGACGCCAGCGGGGGCCCTTCGGAAGCAGGAACGCCGACGTGGGAGGTGGACCGATGGCCGACGGACCGGCGGCACGCCGCCCGCAGCACCGCCCCCGAGGTTCGAGGACGTGTCGATCGCGCTCGGCGGTGAACCCGTACTCCTCCGACTGCGCGCCGAGCTACCGACCGGCGAGCTGACCGTCCTGATGGGCGAGTCGGGCGGCGGCAAGACCACTCTCGTCCGCCGGGCTGGTCGGGCTCCTGCAACCCGACTCCGGCCGGGTGCTGATCGGCGAGCAGTGCGTGAACGAGCTGGGAAGGGCGGGAGCTCACGGCAGTGCGCGAGGACGTGGGCGTACTGCTGGGCGGCTCGACGCTGTTCCAGACGTCGGTCTTCGGGTCGCTGTCGGTCTACGAGAACATCGCCTACCCGCTGCGGCTGCGCGGGGACGACGAGGACTCGGTCCACGCGCTCACCACCCGCTGGCTGCGCACGCTCGGTCTGGCCGACGTGCACGACCGCCTGCCGGAGGAACTCTCCGCCCACACGCGGCGGCGGGTCGCCCTCGGCCGAGCGATGGTCACCGAGCGACCGGTCGTCGTGCTGGACGACATCGACCTCGGCCTCGGCTCCACCACCATGGCCCGGGCGGTGCAGGCAGTGCGCGAGACGCAGGCCCGGACCGGCGCGACGATGCTCGTGACCACCCACGACATCGAGATCGCGCGGGCGTTCGACGGTCGTCTCGCGGTACTCGCGAACGGACGTATCGTGGCGAACGGGCCGGCGTCGGAGCTCCTCGCCGGCGTCGAGGACGCCGCGGACTTCGACAATAGGTTCCGCGTCCTGGACAGCCTGGGACCGGCCACCCACGTGCCACTCACGCAGGCCCGCGGGAACCGGACCATCACCTACGACCCAAGGCTGGTCGCGGTCGCGGCGGCCGCGGTGCTCATCGTGTTCCTGATGGTACTGGTGGCTCAGCGCGGCGGCTCCCTCGCTCCGTAGGAGCCGCCCTACTCTGCCGTACTGCGCCCCGCGTCTGCGTCCCGGACGGCGCAGAGGCCCGAAGCCGACCCCGACACCACACGCGGCCGGCGAGCCGGATCGTGGTGCAGCTCACGCAGCAACTCGAGCACAGCGATCGGGTCGGCGTCGTAGCGGTCCGCCGACAGCAGCACGCCCGGCTCCCAGGCGGGTACCTCGAACTCCCGGAAAGGGCCGCCGTCCGGATCGCGCCGCCAGACCGGTGCACCCACGGTGAGCACGATCGTCCGGTTCCGGTACCGGGCGCGCGCCGATGGCCACGATGGTGTCCTACTCGACCACCACGGCCCCACGGGCAGAACGGTGCTCGATGCCGGACGGGGTGATCACCAGCGCGTCCCTGCTGCGCCGCGCCGCACCAGGCACAGGACCAGGAGTCCCGTCAGGAGCCCGGTACCCGCGACGATCGAGCCGCTGCTGGGCGCCGCGACCAGCAGGCCGAGCGAGCAGGCGCAGAACGCCACCGAGGCCAGCGTCACGACCTCGGCGCGGGCGTGCGGCACCATCACCCCTCCGCCCCCGCTCGGCCGCCGCACCCCGCCACGAGAGCGATCCGCCCGCCACGGCGCCGGCTCACTGCTCCCACCTGCACCGCGGCGACCCCGGCGAGAGCCACACAGCAGGATCAGGGAGGTGCCGACGACCGCTCCGACCGCGTCACGGTAGAGGCTCTCGGCCCCCGTCCAGATCAGCCCGCCCGCGAAGCCCGCCCGAACCACAATCTTCACGACGAGGACGACCAGCGACCGCCGGGGCCACTCGTCCGGCCACCGGCGAGGCGACCGACTCCACAACCGACCTTCCTCGACCTACGAGCCGGCGACCGTACCGGTCGCGCCGCCAGGACCGGACGGAAGCGGTCGCCCGACGACGGAGCGTCAGCTCCTGACCGCGGGCTTGTCGATGTCACGGTACCCGGCGACGGCGTCGCCGACGGAGTTTGCGGACGTCGCGCTCCACGTCGCCGGAGACGCTCGTCCTGTGGGCCATGACGGCCCTTCTCGTGGACGGACGCTCTTCACGCCCCACACGTGACCCTGCACACATAATCGTCACCATTGAACACTGTCACAGTTTCGAGTGGTGAAGCTGTTCGACGATCGGGGGCATTAAATGAGACACGCAGCCGCGGGCCGGTCGACCGGCCGACGGCGCTGGGGCAGGTTCGCCGCGCTCTTCGTGCCCGCCGTCATCGCCGTCGTGTCCATCGGAGCAGGGGTCGCCACCGGCGCCGTCCCCGTGGCGCTCGCGATGCAGGGTCGCCAGACCCTCGCCTTCACCGCCGAGCAGTTCGAGGCGGAGGCGACCGGTGTTCTCCCGTCGTTCGTGCAGAACGCCGACGGCTCGAGACAGCCGGTCGTGGTGCTGCAGCTGTCGAAGGTGCGCATCCAGGGCGCCTGCATATCGACCGCCGTGACCACCCCGCTCGGGACCTATGTGCTACATGCCGCGACCCCCTCCGGATCTGCCCCGATCGAGGTCGGTAACGCCCAGATAGCCATCGAGAGCCTGGACGGCGTCGGCGCGGCCGGGCAGGAGATCTTGCTCGGCCACGGCGCGACCGCCCCCGACGGGACCCCCGTGGACACCTCCACCGGTGGCGTCCCGATCCGCGCCGGGAACATCGCGCTCGACATCTCCGCCACCGCCCGTTGGGCCACCGTCGACCAGCTCACCCTCTCCGGGCTGACGCTGCAGGTCGGCCAGGACCAGAAGCGGTGCCTGTGAGCGGCGCGCACGGGGCGGTCCCGACCAGGGCCCTCGCCCGCTGGACACGCGACAGGCCGTTCTGGGCGGGGCTGCTGACCGCTGCGGCCGGACTGGTGATCCTCGTGCTGCCCGGAGGCCGTTTCACCGTGCTGTTGCTACCAGGACTGGCCGGGACGTCGGGATTCCTCTTCGGCGCCGGGTTGTGCGCGATGGGACTGTTCTTCTGGTTTCGCCCGGCCGGGCATCGCGCAGTCGGCGTCACCGCCGTGCTCGTGTCCGTCGCGTCGCTCGTGACCACGAACCTGGGCGGGTTCGTGGTGGGGATGCTGCTCGGCATCCTGGGCGGGTCCCTCGGGTTCGCCTGGGAGGATCCTGATCAAGGTGCGCAGGCATGACCGCGGCCAACGGGTCCGAGTACCGGATCGACGATCTCGCCCAAGCAGCCGGGACGACCGTGCGCAACGTCCGCGCCTACCAGGAGCGCGGCCTGCTCCCCCCACCCCGCCGGGTCGGGAGAGTCGGTCTCTACTCGGATGCGCACCTGGCCCGGCTGCGCATCATCGGCGGGCTCCTCGGGCGCGGCTTCACCGTGAACAACATCGGCGAGCTCGTCTCGGCCTGGGAGCACGGCCGCGACCTACCCCAGGTCCTCGGCCTGGAGCAGGTCGTGTCGACGTTCGGCAGCGACGAGCTCCCCACCGTCGCCGACCGGGCCGACGTCGAGGCCGCGGCCGGCAGCCCGCCTGACACGGCCGGCCTGACGGACGCCCTCGTGCGGCTCGGGATCGCCGAGCCCCACGGCACCGACCGGTTCCGACTGCCGAGCCCACAGCTCCTGCACGCGGTCGGCGACCTGGTCGGGGCCGGGTTGCCCGCCCCTTCGGTCGTCGGCCTGCTCGACTCGCTGCTGCATGCGCTCGACGACACGGCCGCGCAGCTCGTCGGCGCCGTCGTCACGGCGGTCCTCAACGGCCGGGACGACAGCTGGATGCCCTCGGCTACCGAGATCCCGGAGCTGACCGCGCTGCTCGGCCGGGTGCGGCCCGCCATCGGTACGGCCGTGGCCGCCGCCCTCGGCCTGGCCGTGGAGCGCCACACCGAGTCCGCACTCGGTGAGTTCGCCACCCGCATCATGTCAGAGGCCGCCGACCGGCCGCACCACGGAGCTGGGCTCGTACCGTCCGAGCACGGCACGAGCACTGTCGGGCCGACGTCCGGCGAGGAGACGCCGTGACCCACCACTGGCGCCCGCGGGCCGGTCAGAGAGTGCGCGAGATGATCTCCTTCATGATCTCGTTCGTGCCGCCGTAGATCTTCTGGACACGCTGATCGGTCCAGGCACGGGCGATCTTGTACTCGCTCATGTAGCCGTAGCCGCCGTGCAGCTGAACGCACTCGTCGATCACCCGCATAGCGCGCTCGCTGGTCCACCACTTGAGCATCGCAACCGTGGGGATGTCGAGCTCGCCGGCGAGGTGCTTGGTGATGCAGTCGTCGAGGAACACCCGGCACACCCGGGCCTCGGTGGCCGCCTCGGCGAGGGTGAACCGCGTGTTCTGGAACGAGAAGACCTCGCGGCCGAACGCGCTGCGATCCTTCGTGTAGCGGACGGTCTCCCGCAGCGCCATCTCCATCGCGGCCACCGAGGTGATGCCGATGAGCAGCCGCTCCTGCGGCAGTTGCTGCATGAGCTGGACGAAGCCCTGGCCCTCCGCCTCGCCGATCAGGTTGCCGACCGGGACGCGCACGTCGTCGAAGAACAGCTCGGCGGTGTCCTGGCCCTTGAGCCCGACCTTGTCCAGGATGCGGCCGCGGCGGAACCCGTCCCGGGCGGTCTCGACGGCGAACAGCGAGATGCCACCGGCCCCGGCCGTGGGGTCGGTCTTGGCCACGACGATCACGAAGTCGGTCTGACCTCCGTTAGTGATGAACGTCTTGGCGCCGTTGATGACGTAGTGGTCGCCCTCGCGCACCGCCTTGGTCTGCACGTTCTGCAGGTCCGACCCGGTGCCCGGTTCCGTCATCGCGATGGCCCCGACCCACTCGCCGCTGGCCAGCCGCGGCAGCCAGGAGGTCTTCTGCTCCTCGGTGCCGTAGGCGAGCACGTAGTGCGCCACGATCGCGTTGTGCAGGGCCACCCCCCAGCAGCTGTCCCCGCTGGCCGCCTGCTCCTCGATGAGCACCGCCTCGTGCGCGAAGTTCCCGCCGCCGCCGCCGTACTCCTCCGGGATCGACAGGCACAGCAGCCCGACCTCGCCGGCCTTGTTCCACAGGTCGCGGTCGACCTGCTTCTGGCCCATCCAGCGGTCCTGGTGCGGGGCCAGCTCCTTCTCGCAGAAGGTGCGGGCCATGTCGCGGAAGTCGTCGAGGTCGGTGTTCATCCACGGGGATCGGGTCGCGGTCATGGTGATGGTTTCCTCTTCAGTGGAGTTCGGGCGGCTTCATGTCGGAAGGCTCAGGTCGGGCCCGGGTGGACGGGAAGGTGGGCCAGGCCGCGGAACGACAGGCCGGCGCGCCACGTCGCCGGACCCGCGGCCGACAGGTGCGGGAAGCGCGTGAGCAGGCGCGGGAACAGCTCCGCCGCCTCCAGCCGCGCGAGCGGCGCGCCCAGGCAGAAGTGCAGCCCTCCGCCGAACGACAGCGGAGCAGCCTGCCGGCGGGTGAGGTCGAGGATGTCGGGATCGGTGAAGACCCGCGGGTCGCGGTTGCCCGCGCCCAGCAGCAGCAGCACGACCTGCCCCGCCGCGATCTCGACGTCGCCGACGCTGGTGTCGGCGAGCGCGGTGCGCCCGTCGGTCTGCACCGGCGCGTCGAAGCGCAGCAGCTCCTCCACCGCCGGTGCGGCGAGCTCGGGACGGTTGCGCAGCAGATCGAGCTGGCCGGGCGCACCGACCAGGGCGGCGAGACCGTTTCCGACGAGGTTGGTCGTGGTCTCGAACCCCGCGGCGAAGAGCAGGATGGCGGTGCCGACGCACTCGTCGTTGTCGAGCTGGTCGTCGCCGCGGGCGGTGGCGAGCCGGCTGAGCAGGTCGTCGGCGGGCGTGCGGCGCTTCTCGGCCAGCAGCTGCGTGAAGTACTCCGCGAGCCGGTCCTCGGCGTCCACCGCCCCCTGGACCGCGGCGAGGTCCGCGCTGGGCTCCAGGGGCGCCACCAGGTCCCGCACCCACGGCGCGGCGGTCGAGCGGTCGACGTCCGGGATCCCCAGAAGGTCGCCGATGACCCCGACCGGCAGGGGCAGCGCCAGGTCGGTCATCACGTCGACGACCTCGCACCCGGCGAAGCCGTCGAGCAGCTCGTCGATCCGGGTCACGATCGCCGGCCGCAGGGCCTCGACATGGCGGGGGGTGAACACCGACGCCACCAGCCGCCGCAGGCGGGTGTGGTCGGGCGGGTTGCGGAACAGCATCGTGCGGCGGAAGCGGCGCAGGGCGCGCCGTTGGAGGTCCTCGGGCACCCCGGCGAGCTGGAATCCCAGCGACTCGTCCACCTTGCCGAGGTCGCGGTTGCGCAGCGCCGCCTCGCAGTCCCGGTAGCCGCTGAGCACCAGCAGGCCGGCCGCTGTGGTCAGCCGAGGTGCCTGCTCGCGCAGGCGCCGGTACCCGGCGTACGGACCGGACGCCCCGTGGTCGGTGAGCAGGACCTCGAGCAGCACCTGCTCCGCGGCGGCGGTGTCGGTGCCCGGTGCCGTCATGCGGGGCCCCGGGTCCCCGCCAGCGGGCAGAGCCGCAGCGGGAGCCCGTCGGCGGGCACCGGGAGCGAGGTGTTGTCCCACCTGGGCCGGTATCCGGGCTCGACCGTCCAGCGGTGGGTGCGCAGCATCTCGTGCAGGATCGCGGTGACCTCGAGCGTGCCGAACGCCATGCCGATGCACTTGTGCACGCCACCGCCGAACGGGATCCACGCGTCGCGGTGGTTCCGGTCCTCGCGTCGGGGCTCGGCGAACCGGTCGGGGTCGAACGTGTCGGGGTCGGTCCAGCAGGAGGGGTCGAAGTGGTTGACCGCGCCGGCGACCATGACCATCGTGCCGGCCGGAAGGTGGTGGCCCAGCAGGGCGGTGGGCGCGACGGTTTTGCGCATCACCACCGGCACCGGGGCCACCAGCCGCAGCGCTTCCTTGATCACCAGCTCCAGCGTCGGCAGCGACCCGAGCGCCGCCATGTCCAGCGGGCCGTCGCCCAGCGCGAGCGACTCCTCCCGGGCGCGCTCCTGCCACTGCGGGTTCGCCCCGAGGTAGTACGCCGCCGCGGTGCTGGTGATGGTGGACGTGTCGTGCGCCGCCATCATCAGGAAGATCATGTGGTTGACGATGTCGGCGTCGCTGAACTCCTCGCCGTCGGCCGTGCGGGCCTGGCACAGCGCCGAGAACAGGTCGTCTCCCCCGCCGGCGCGCTTGGCCGGGAGGTTCGCCTCGAAGTAGCGCTCGAGGACCGCGCGGCCGCGCAGCCCGGCCCGCCACCGGGTGCCCGGGACGTTCCACTTGACGATGGAGCTCGCAGCGCGGACGCAGTCGACGAACGCCTTGTTGATCTGCTCGGTCTCCGGGCCGGTGCGCTCGTCCATGAACACGCGGGTAGCGATGTCCAGGGTCAGGCGCTTGAGCTCCGGGTAGATGCGGATCGGCCGGTCGGTGCGCCAGCCGGGCACCGTCTCCCGCACGCACGGCACGGTCTGGGCGACGTAGCCCTCCAGCCGTTCGGCGGTGAACGCCTGCTGCATCACCCGGCGGTGCGCGCGGTGCTCGTCGAAGTCGAGCAGCATCAGCCCACGCCGGAAGAAGCTGTCGATCAGGAACCGCCAGCCCTCCTGCGAGTAGGCCTTGTCCGCGTTCGTCAGCACCGCCCGGGTGGCGTCGGGCCCGGCCGCGAGGACGACCTGCTCACCCACAAAGCCGGTCCACGAGACGGGTCCGAAGCGCTCTTGGCGCGCCCGGGTGAACGTGCTGCCGAACCGGATGTACTCCACGGTGTGCCCGAGGAACGGCAGCCCGAAGTCCCCCGGGACCGCCTTCAAGCCCGAGCCCACCGGGGCAGGTGCAAGCTCCACGCACCGGCCACGACGAGCCATCCCGAGCAACTTCTCGTCCACGACCGCCGGTGCCGGTGTCAGCAGCACAGACGACAGACGTGCTCGCACAGCTCGGCCCGCCTGCTCCATTGCGATGATCACAGATCGCCTCCGGCCTCCGATGGAATGAGGCGACACTAGACGCACATCGATTTCGTGTCCAGACTGTTGACGGAGCACAATCTGGCGTCCATAGTGACGCGATGACAGGCCGCACCCTCGTCGACCGCACCCACGCCCTCATGCGCGACGAGGCCCTCTCCGCGGCGACACAGCTCCTGCTGGCCGGCGGGTACCGCGGGCTACGGCTGCAGGATGTCGCCGACCGCATCGGCGTGAGCAGGCAGACGCTCTACAACGAGTTCGGCAGCAAGCGGGGACTGGCCGCGGCACTCGTGCTGCGCCTGACCGAGCGGTTCCTCGACGACATCGAGGCCGCACTCGGCAGCGAGGACGACCTCTACGCGGCGTGGGCGGCCGCGGTCCGCCTGACGATCGAGACCGCCGCCACCGACCCGCTGCTCAAGACACTGCTGACGGGAGTCGGCAGCGAGGAGATGCTCCCGCTCCTCACCACGGAGAGCGAGCCGGTCGTCCAGGCTGCCCGCGACCGCGCGGGAGCCTATGTCATGAGGCGGTGGCCCGACCTGGACCCGCCCGACGTCACTGCGGCCGCGGAGGTGGCGACCCGACTCGCCATCAGCCACGTCGTCGTGCCGCTGCACACGGCGGAGTTCGTGGCCGCGCAGGTCGCCACCGTGGTGGTGCGGTTCCTGGGACACCAGACCCCCGACCCCGGGTGACCCTCCATCCGTCGGCCTTCCGGTCAGCCGGCGTACGCGGACGCACCCCGGTGGCTGTCGCGGATCGCCTGCTGGGCGGCTGGAGCCAGCGTCGGCATGATCCGCTGCACCCGCTCCTGGCGCCGTAGCGCAGCCTTGCGCTCCGGCATCCCCGGGCTGGGCGCGAGCTGCGGCTTCAGCGGCGGCAGCCCCGCGAGCTCCTCGACCTCTCCCATTTCCCGCGCCGCCTGCGCGGTGTCCTTCTCCTCACTCATCCCGATCGGACCCTGCCGCCGCCCGTTCAGGAACTGGCTCACCACCGGCTCATCACTAGTCAGCAGCACCTCGCGCGGGCCGAACATCGCCAGGTGCTTCCGATACAACATCCCGATGTTGTCCGGCACCGTCTGCGCCGTATTGATGTCGTGGGTCACGATCAGGAACGTCGAGTCCGTCTGCGCGTTCAGATCGATGATCAACTGGTTGATGTAGGCCGTACGCACCGGATCCAGTCCCGAGTCCGGCTCGTCGAACAGGATGATCTCCGGATCCAGCACCAACGCCCGTGCCAGACCGGCCCGCTTGCGCATGCCACCCGAGATCTCACCCGGCAGCTTCTTCTCGTCACCGGTCAGACCAACCAGCGTCATCTTCTCCGCCACGATGTCGCGGATCTGCGCCTCGGACTTCTTCGTGTGCTCACGCAACGGGAACGCGATGTTGTCGAACAGGTTCATCGATCCGAACAGCGCGCCGTCCTGGAACAGCACCCCGAACAGCTTGCGCAGCTCGTAGAGCCGCGACTCCGAGCACTTCACCAGGTCGGTGTCGTGGATGACGATCGAGCCCTTCTCCGGCTTGAGCAGCCCGATCAGGGTCTTCAGGAACACCGACTTCCCGGTACCCGACGGGCCGAGCATCACACTGACCTCCCCCGGGGGCAGGGTCAGCGACACGTCCGACCAGATGTTCGCCCGCCCGAAGGACTTCGACAGGCCTTGAACCGTCACCTCGACACCCGCCACCGACGACTCCTTCGTCACTGTGCACACACGATCAGAAGCAGAAGGTAGCGAACACCACAGTCGATGCCGCCACCCGGCCTAATTCGGCGTCCGTCGATTGACCTAACGAGTCGCCTCGCGTGCCACCGCCACGGCGGCCTGACCCTGCTTCGCGCCGGCGAGATCGGCGATCTGATCCCAGCGGGCGGCGAGCGCGTCGTCCGTCGGCGGCTCGGGGAAGTCGACACCGCGCGACTCGACAAGCCGCACGCGACTGTAGTGCGGCCCATGCACCCGGACGATCTCGGCGGTCAGCTCGCACTCCTCGGTGCACAGCCAGCCGACCGCGGCCGAGACCCAGGCTGGGTCGAGGTCGGTGGAGCTGTCGAGCAGCCCGTCGGTCATTCGGGTCAGCGCGACCGGCGCGATCGCGTTGACCCGAATGCCGTACCGGGCCCCCTCCAGGGCAAGCGTGTTCATCAGCCCCACGACGCCCAGCTTCGCCGCCGCGTAGTTGGCCTGGCCGAAGTTGCCGAACAACCCCGCTCCCGATGTCGTCATGACCACCCGGCCGTAGTGCTGCTCCCGCAGGTGCGGCCAGGCCGCCATGGTCACCAGTGCGGTGCCGTCGAGATGCACGCGGACGACGGCGCCCCACTGCTCCGGGGACATCTTGTGGAAGGTGCCGTCCCGCAGGATGCCGGCGTTGTTCACGACGGCGTCCAGCCGCCCGAAGACCTCGAGCGCCGCACCGACGACCCCACGCGCGCCGTCCTCGGTGGAGATGTCCCGGTGGTCGGCAACCGCGGTGCCGCCGGCCGCGGTGATCTCCGCGACGACCTCCTGCGCGGGTGACGCGTCACCGGACCCGCCCTCGCGACCCACCCCCGGATCGTTGACCAGCACGAGCGCTCCCCCAGCCGCCAGCCGCAGAGCATGGCTGCGCCCCAGCCCGCGCCCGGCACCCGTGACGATGACCGCCCGACCGTCCACTCCTGGCATGTCCGTCTCCTTCGACTCCGTTTGTCCTGCGCCCGGCACCGGGCACACACCCTGCCGGTCTGGTCAGGGACAGCAACCCGGGACACCGGCGGGAGTCCGCGTCGCGGTGACGACCGGTTGCGCCGTGGCACCCGGACCCGGAACCCACCGGGTGGGCGTCCCGGGGATGCTCACCATCCGGCCGTCTCGGGCGAGCAGCTCCAGGTGGGCGAGTGTCGCGGCGCAGCGCATGTACGGCGTGATCGCCCCCCACGGCCGCGACCAGCTCAAGGACGCGGTGACGGTCCCAGCATGTCGCCACGAGGCGCGCGGTCACCACGGTGAGGATCTCCGCGAGCCGCTGCCGGTGGTGGGCGACGAGTGCCCGCAGTCGACCGTGCAGGTCGGCGAAGCGGTACTCGTGGGCGGGAAGGACCAGGTCGGGGTTGAACCCCCGGAGTCGGTCGAGCGACTCCAGGAAGTCGGCCAGCGGGTTGGGATCCGACTGCGCGTGCCACGACACATTCGGGCTGATCCGCGGCAGCACGCAGTCGCCGGTGAGGAGTAGCCGGCGGCCGGGCTCGACGAAGCACAGATCCCCCGGCGAGTGCCCGGGCGTCCGCACGGCCCGCAGGTCCCAGCCGGGCATCTCGATCCGCTCGCCGTCCTCGAAGAGGCGGTCCGGGACCACCGACTGGACCCAGGCTCCGAGCGGGACCGACGAGGACGCGGTCTCCGCACTCACCTCGTCGGGTACGCCGCAGTCGCGGAAGACCTCGTGCATCCCCGCCTTCAGGGACCCGAGGTCCAGATGGCGGTCACCGGCCAGCGCAGCGTCGGCGGGACGCAGCCCGATCCACGCCCCGGAGGCCTCCCGCACGCGTCCGGCCAGTCCATGGTTGTCGGGGTGGATGTGGGTCACGAGCACGGCCGTGACGTCCGTGACCGAGGCGCCGGCCACGGCGAGCCCGTCGATCAAGGACCGCCACGCGGCGTCGGTGTTCCACCCCGCGTCGACGATCGAGAAGTCGCCCGCGTGTTCGAAGGCGGAGACCGGGACGTAGCGCAGCGGGCTGTCCGGGGTGGGCACCTGAATGGACCACAGGCCGGGCCGGACCTGCTCCACGGGAGGGAGCACGTCCTCCGCCCAGGCGCGCCGCTGTGCCGTGCCGGGATCGACCGTTGACCCGTCACGGTGGTTATGCACCGGATAATCATTACACCAACTCCATTGGGCATCGCATCTGTCGCTGGCGGCGTGCAGTGCCGAAGAGCTCAGCCACAAACGGACGAATCAGGCAGTCAGCCACCCGTTCGGACCTAGGACCGACCTCCGGAGTCCGCCATCGTGATCGCCATCACCATCGGATCATCAGGAGCATCCCCATGACCGAGTCCCTGCGCTGGGCCCTCGACCGCGCTGCGCTGATCGCGCCGGAGCGCACCGCCGTCATCGACGGCGACATCACCTACGACTATGCCGAGCTGGCACGCCGGGTGGGGGGACTGGGCGGCGGGCTGCAGTCACTCGGCATCGGCAAGGGCGACGTCGTGGGCGTACTGGCCCTCAACGGTCACCGCCACCTCGACTACTGGCTCGGGGTGCCCGCGATCGGCGCGGTCCTCAACGATCTCAACTTCCGGCTCAGCGAGGACGAGCTCGCCTTCATCATCGACGACTGCGGCACCGCCGCGCTGGCCGTCGACGACATGCACGCCGGGATCGGCGGCCGGCTCCGCGAACGCTGCCCCACCCTCACCACGCTGGTACACCTGGGAGACGGTCCCGCACCCGCCGGGTTCGCCTCGCACGACGAGCTGCTCGGACACACTGCGGCGACCGCGGTTCCCCTCGGCGCCGAGGACATCGGCGGCGTCTTCTACACCGGCGGCACCACTGGCCGGCCGAAGGGGGTCCTGCTGAGCCATCGCAACCTGGTGGCGAACGCGAAGCACGCGCTGCTCGCCATCCGGCACACCCCCGAGGAGCGGTACCTGCACGCGGGTCCCATGTTCCACCTGGCCGACGGCTCCCAGACCTACGCGGTCACCTGGATCGCCGGGACGCACGTGTTCGTCCCCGCCTTCGACGCCGACCTGGTGGGGCGCGTCATCGAGCGCGAGCGGGTCACACTGCTCCTCATCGTCCCATCGATGATCAACATGTTCGTGAACCACCCCGGCACCGCCGAGCGCGACCTCTCGAGCCTCCGGCTGTTGCTCTACGGGGCCTCCCCCATGCCCGACCAGCTCCAGGAGGCCGCGATGAAGCTGCTGCCCTGCGACTTCAGCCAGCTCTACGGCATGACCGAGGCCGCTCCCCTGCTCACCCAGTGCAGCCCGGAGGACCACCGCCGGGGCGCCACCGGCGAGCAGCCCTACGCCGGACGGTTGCGGTCCGCGGGGGCACCCGTCATCGGGGTGCAGGTGGAGGTCCACCGGGAGGACGGCACGCGGGCGGCCCAGAGCGAGGTCGGCGAGATCTGGGCCCGCGGGCCCAACATCATGACGGGCTACCTCAACCGTCCCGATGAGACGGCGGCAGTGCTCGACGACGAGGGCTGGTACCACAGCGGCGATGCGGCGTGGGCGGACGAGAACGGCTACATCTACATCGTCGACCGCCTGAAGGACATGATCATCTCCGGTGGCGAGAACGTCTACTCGGCCGAGGTCGAGAACGTCCTCTACACCCATCCCGACGTACTGGAGGCTGCGGTGATCGGGGTGCCCGACGACGCGTGGGGCGAACGCGTCCACGCCGTCGTCGTCGCCCGCCCGGGCGCCGAACCGGACGTCGAGGACCTGATCGCGCACTGCCGCGCCAAGCTCGGCGGGTTCAAGGTCCCCCGCAGTGTGGACTTCCGCGACGACGCCCTGCCGAAGTCGGGCGCCGGCAAGATCCTCAAGAGGGAACTGCGACAGCCCTACTGGGCGGGGCACGACCGGGGAGTCAACTGACGCCGTTCGCAGCACCGTTCCCAGCACCGTTCCCCTTACCGTCGAGCCACTTCTGGAAGCGCCCGTAGTGTTTCGCGGGGTCACGTTCCACGAACCTCGCCCGGGCGTGGCAGAGCGGGCGGTCGTCGCCCGGCAGCAGGATCTCGGCGTGGATGATCCAGTGCCCCTTCTCGCTGCGCGACTCCGGCCAGGCACGCACGTTCAGCTCGCGCAGCAGTGGGACCGGACGCCTGAACCGGACATCCATCTCGGCCGTCACCGACAGGACCGCGGCGGCGATCGGCACCGCCCCGCAGGCCTCGTCGAGGGCTCCCATCACAGAGCCGCCGTGCACCACACCGCCCGCCCCCTCGTGCTCTGCGGTGAAGCGGGCGGTGCCCTCGACGGCACCGTCCGCGCCGCGGCGCAGCACGAGGCCGAAGCGGCACCGGTTCATCGGCCGGCACCCCATGCAGAGCATCTTCCCGAACTCGATGCTGAACAGCGGGTCTCCGGCATCGGTCGAGGTGGTGGCCGGGTCGACGTCCGGCTGCGCAGGAAGGCTCACACGGCCACAGTATCCGAGCGACCACGGTCGTCGTCACACGCTGGTCAGCGATGTTAGTCACTGCTAACGTCTGGACCCATGCCAGAACCGCTCGCGACGCTCGCCGGATTCTCGGAGGTCACGCCCGGCCGGCTCGACCGCCCCTTCCTGGACCTGCACCTCGAGTCGGCCGTCGCCGCCCTGCGCGACGCGGGGATGGAGGCATCCGACGTCGACGGCCTGATCTGCGTGGGCTCGATGATGGGCGAGTCCATCGAGCACACGTTCCTGTCCGAGGAGATCCAGGACTCCCTCGGACTGCACAACCTCGGACTGCAGCTCGGTGTCCAGCTGGGCGGCGGGAGCCACCTCGCCATGCTCGGCGTCGCGACGCGGGCGATCCAATCCGGCCAGTGCTCGGCGGTGCTGTGCGTGTCGGCGGGGGTGTTCCCGCCGATCCGCGACGTCGGCAGGCGCCTGATGACGATGACCTGCCACCCGGACTACGAGCTGCCCTACGCGCCCTCCATCCCCACCCTCTACGGGCTGATCGCGCAGTCGTGGCTCGACCAGGTCGGGCAGGGCCGCGAGGTGTTCGCCGAGGCCGTGGTGGCCCAGCAGGAGTGGGCGGTGGCGCACCCGACCTCGATCGGCGCCGGCGCCGGTAGCTTCACCGTTGAACAGGTGCTCGACGCCCGGCACATCGCCGGCCCGTTCGGCTACCTCGACTGCTCCATCCCGTGCGAGGGCGGCGGCGCCTTCGTCCTCGTCTCGCCCGACCGGGCCGCGGGCCTGCCGCACCGCTCGGTGCACGTGGTGGGCATGGGGGAGGGCCACACCCACGGCTTCCTCACCTCGATGCCCGACCTGTCGCGGACCGGCGCGGTCCGCTCCGGCGCCACCGCCTTCGCCCAGGCCGGTGTCTCCCCCGCCGACATCCAGCTCGCGCAGCTCTACGACGCGTTCAGCTCCAACCCGCTGATGCTGCTCGAGGAGCTCGGCCTCGCCGAGCGCGGAAAGGCCGTCGAGCTCTACCGCGAAGGGGCCACCCGCCCCGGGGGGCGGCTGCCGGTGAACACCAACGGCGGGCTGCTGCGCTTCGGCCACTCCGGCACGGCCTCGGGCATCTGCGGGGTACTGGAGGCCTACCAACAGATGACCGGCCGCGCCGCGGGCATCCAGGTCGAGCAGGCCGACCTCGCCGTCGTCCACGCCTACGGCTCCATGCTCTGCAGCCACGTCACCGTCGTCCTGGAGGGGTCATGACCGCCGACACAATCACTCCCGCGGGGGCGGCATCGTGACCGTCACCTACCTGGAGGGGTTGGCCGATCCCGAGGTGCTGCCCCGCATCGACGAGGTCAACCGCGGCCACTTCGAGGCCGCGGCGCAGGGGCGGCTCGCCGTGCGCGAGTGCACCGCGTGCGGGCTGCTGTTCCACTACCCGCGTCCGTTCTGTCCTCGCTGCCACTCCGCCGAGCTGAAGTGGACCGACCTGTCCGGCGACGCGACCGTGCTCGTCGCCGCGGTCGTCAGCCGCCCCCCGTGGAACGAACTGCCCCGAGCGGCGCCCTACCCGGTCGTCGTGGTCCGCCTGGCCGAGGGCCCGCAGATGCTCTCCACCGTGGAGGGCTGCGACCCCGCGGCGGTGGTTCCGGGGATGGCGGTGCGCGCGGCGTTCGAGCGCGTCGGTGACATCGGCATGGTCCGATTCATCCCTGCCTGAGCGCCCTGACCAGATCCGACGAGAGGACCGCCGTGCCCACGGACCACGACCTGAACGCCAACATCGTCACCCGGGTCAACGTCGGCGACATGCTGACCCGGGCCGCCTGGCGCCGACCCGAGCACGAGGCCGTGATAGACGGCGTACGCAGGCTCACCTACCGCGCGCTGAACGACGAGGTCAACCGGCTCGCCCACGCCCTGCTCGCGGCAGGTTACGGGCGCGGCGACGTCCTCGCCCTGGCCAGTGGCAACAGCGTCGAGTTCCTGACCACCTACTTCGCCTGCGCCAAGACCGGTGTCGTCTGCGTCCCGGTCAACCTGGCCTGGGGACCTCCCGAGGTCAGCTACGTCCTGGAGCACTCGCAGGCCCGCGGCGTGGTGGTGGAGACCCAGCTCGCCGGGCTGGTCGCCGCAGCGCTGCAGCGGGTCGCCGGCGACGCGGTGGCCGACGTGATCGTGGCGCCCGGAACCGGCGTGCCGTGGGAGGCGGGGGCGACGGGCCGGTGGCAGGACCTCGCCTCCTTCGTCGGCGACGCCGTGACCACCGAGCCGGAGTGCCTGGTGGGCGACCGCGACCCGATCAGCTACCTCTACACCAGCGGCACCACCTCCGCCCCGAAGGGCGTGGTGAGCAGTCACGTCGCGGTCTACATCGAGTCGCTCAACGCGCCGCTGGTACTCGGGATCAACGGTGACGAGCGCGCTGTGGCGATGATGCCGCTGTTCCACACCGCGCAGCTCAACGGCTTCACCACCGGGCTGCTCTACATGGGCGGCACGCTCGTGCTGATGCGGGCGTTCGACCCGGCCGCCCTGCTGGCCACGATCGAGGCCGAGCGGATCACGCAGATCTTCGGGCTGCCGATGATGTACCGGGCGATGATGGACCACCCCGACATCGACAAGCGCGATCTGTCCACGCTGCGGCTGGCGCTCTACGCGATGGCCCCGATGCCCGACACCGACCTGCGCCGGGCGATCGAGGTGTTCGGCTGCGACTTCGCGCTGGGCTTCGGCCAGACCGAGATGAACCCGATCACCACCGTGTTCCCGCCCGAGTACCAGCTCAGCCACGCCGGATCGGTCGGCCTGCCCGTGCCCAACGTCCAGGTCGGGATCATGGACGACGCCGGCCAACTGCTGCCGACCGGGGAGACCGGCGAGATCGTCTACCGCGGCCCGCACGCCATGGAGGGATACCTGCGGAACCCGGAGGCCACGACCGAGGCGTTCGCGCACGGCTGGTTCCACTCCGGCGACGTGGGTCGCTTCGACGGCGACGGGCTGCTCTGGTTCGCCGACCGCAAGAAGGACGTGATCAAGTCCGGCGGTGAGAACGTCGCCTCGATCGAGGTGGAGAAGGCGCTCTACGAGGCCGAGCCGCGGATCCAGGAGGTGGTGGTGGTCGGGCTCCCCCACGAGCGGTGGTCGGAGGCGATCGCCGCCATCGTGACGCCGAAGCCGGGCGTCGTGCTCACCGAGGCCGACGTGATCGCCGCCGCTCGCACCCGGCTGACGGGGTTCAAGGTGCCCAAGGCCGTGCTGTTCACCGACACCATGCCGCGCACGGCCACCGGCAAGATCCAGAAGAACGTGCTGCGCGAGCAGCACCACCGGCACTTCGAGAGCTGACGGGCCCCTGCCGGCCCGGAGGGGGGGCCTGCGGGGAACCGTCTCCGCACCGGCCGGCTCGCGTGACGCGAGCCGGCCGGACCGCGGTCAGCCGCCCGTCACGGACGGGAACTTCGGCGCGCGCTTCTCCTTGATGGCCGTGGCGCCCTCGAGGACATCGTCGTCGAAGAAGTTGAGCATCTCGTAGGCGAGCGAGGCCTCGAAGATCGGGCTGGCGTCGCGGATCCAGAGGTTGAGCGAGCGCTTGGTCCAGCGCAGCGCGTGCTGCGGGCCGGCGGCCAGCTTCTCGGCGACGGCCAGCGCGGTGGGCAGCACCTCGGCGAGCGGCTTGCACATCGAGACCAGGCCGATCCGCTCGGCCTCCTTGCCGTCGATGAACTCGGCGGTCAGCAGGTAGTACTTGGCCTTGGCCATGCCGCACAGGATCGGCCAGATGATGGCCGCATGGTCGCCCGCGCCGACACCGAGGCGCAGGTGCCCGTCGGTGAGCCGCGCGTCCTCGGCGATCACCGAGATGTCGGCCATCAGGGCCGCCGCGAGCCCCGCACCCACCGCCACCCCGTTGATCGCCGAGATGACCACCTTCTGGCAGTTGGCGATGTTGTAGACGAGGTCGGCGGCCTCCTTGGCGATGGCCGCGATCTGCTTGAAGTCCTTCACCTGGTCGACCACCATGTCGAGGTCGCCGCCGGCGGAGAACGCCTTGCCCGCGCCGGTGATCACCGCGATCCTCGTCGCGTCGTCGGCGTCGACGTCGAGCCACACGTTGCCGAGCTCCCAGTGCAGGCGCTTGTTGGTGGCATTGAGGCGTTCGGGACGGTTGATCGTGATCAGCAGCACCCCGTCGGAGGGCCGCTCGAAGGTCAGGTACTCGTACTTGTCGTAGTCCACTGCTGTCCCCTTGCTCGTCGAGAGGTGAGTCACGCTCAGAGGCCGATCTGCTTGGCGATGATCTCTTTCATGATCTCGGTGGTGCCCCCACCGATACCGAGGATGCGCGAGTCGCGGTAGTGCCGCTCGACCTCGGTCTCGCGCAGGTAGCCCATGCCGCCGTAGAGCTGCACCGCGGTGTCGACGGCGAGCGCGCAGGCCTCCACGGCCTGGTTCTTGGCCATCGAGACCATCCGCACGTCGGCGTCGCCCGCTATGATGCGATCCACCGCGGCGCGGGTGTAGATACGGGCCACGTCCACGGCCGTGGCCATGTCGACGATCTTGTGCCGCACCACCTGCCGGGTGGACAACGGCCGTCCGAAGGTCTCGCGCTGCTTCACCCACTCCAGGGTCAGGTCGAGGCAGCGCTGGGCCGTGGCGTAGCACTGCACGGCGAGGAAGGCCCGCTCCACCTGGAACTGCTGCATGATCTGGAGGAAGCCACTGTTCTCCGGCCCGACCAGGTTAGCCACCGGCACGCGCACGTCGGAGTAGCCCAGCTCGGCGGTGTCGGAGCACAGCCAGCCCATCTTCTTCAGGGTGCGCGAGACCGCGAAACCCGGGGTGCCCCGCTCCACCACCAACAGCGAGATACCCGACGCGCCCGGGCCGCCGGTGCGCACGGCCGTGGTGACGAAGTCGGCCCGGACCGCCGAGGTGATGAAGAGCTTCGCGCCGTTGACCACGTAGTGATCACCGTCGCGGCGTGCGGTGGTCCGGATGCCGGCGACGTCGGACCCCGTGTCGGGCTCGGTGACGGCGAGGCTGCCGATCTTCTCCCCGGCCAGCGTCGGCGCGACGAACGTGCGGATCTGCTCGGGATCGCCCTGTGCGGCCATGTGCGGCACGGCGATGTTGTGGGTGAGCAGGCCGGCCAGCAACCCCGACGAGCCGCCGGCCTCCATCACGGCCTCGGTAAGCAGCACCAGGTCGCGCAGGTCACCACCGGAACCGCCGACCTCCTCCGCGAAACCGATGCCCAGCAGGCCCGCTGCGGCCGCGCGGCGGTGCAGCTCACGGGGCAGCTCACCGGCATCCTCCCAATCCTGCAGGTGGGGGACGATCTCCTTGCGGGTGAACGACATGGCGAGGTCCCGCAGCGAGACGCGCTCGGGCGTGGTCCACGGGTCCGCTGCAGCGGACCCCACCTCGCGCTGGTCCAGCTGGGTCATGTGGGCGCTCCTTCTCCTACCGTTCAGGGAGGATCGGCACGACCGACCGCGCCGACCCCGTTGTCGCAGGACGTTAGTAGCCGCTAACGTAACGCCTCAGGAGATCGGCGTCGATGCCACCTGGAGGAAGAAGTTGGTTGACGTCCTGCCCGACCTGGTCGATCCGCGTGCCCCGGGATACCTCGAGAACCGCGAGGGACACACCGCACAGCTCGACACGATCGCCGAACAGCTCGCGCTGGCCAACGGGGGCGGCGGCGAGAAGTACGTCGCCCGACACCGCAATCGCGGCAAGATGCTGGCCCGTGAGCGCGTCGAGCTGCTGATCGACCCCGACACGGCATTCCTGGAGATGTGCCCGTTCGCGGCATGGGGCACGAAGTTCTCCGTGGGCGGCAGCGTGGTGGTCGGCATCGGCATCGTCGAAGGCATCGAGTCGATGATCATCGCTCACGACCCGACGGTGCGCGGCGGGGCCTCGAACCCCTACACGTTCCGCAAGGTGTTCCGGGGCATGGCGGTGGCCCGCGAGAACCGGCTACCCATCATCAACGTCGTCGAGTCCGGCGGGGCGGACCTGCCCACCCAGGCCGAGATCTTCGTGCCGGGCGGCCAACTGTTCCACGATTTGACCCAGCACAGCGCGATGGGGCTGCCGACGCTCGCGCTCGTGTTCGGCAACTCGACTGCGGGGGGCGCCTACATCCCCGGCATGTGCGACTACGTGGTGATGGTCCGCAACCGGTCCAAGGTCTTCCTCGGCGGTCCACCCCTGGTGAAGATGGCCACCGGCGAGGTGTCCGACGACGAGTCGCTCGGCGGCGCCGACATGCACGCCCGCACCTCCGGGCTGGCCGACTACATGGCCGAGGACGAGCAGGACGCCATCCGGATCGGGCGCCGCATCATGGCGCGGCTGAACTGGCGCAAGCTCGGGCCGGGCCCAACCCAGCCACCGACCCCGCCGCTGCTGGATCCCGACCAGCTCCTGGGGATCGCCTCGGTGGATCCGAAGGTCCCCTTCGACCCACGCGACGTCATCGCCCGCATCGTAGACGGATCGGCGTTCGACGAGTTCAAGCCGCTCTACGGCACCTCGCTGGTCACTGGATGGGCGTCGATCCACGGCTACCCCGTGGGGATCCTGGCCAACGCGCGCGGCATCCTGTTCAGCGAGGAGGCGGAGAAGGCCGCCCAGTTCATCCAGCTGGCCAACCAGATCGACACGCCACTGGTGTTCCTGCAGAACACCACCGGCTACATGGTGGGCGCGGAGTACGAGCAGGGCGGCATCATCAAGGACGGCGCGAAGATGATCAACGCCGTCTCCAACAGCATCGTGCCGCACCTGACGATCGTGATGGGCGCGTCCTACGGCGCGGGTAACTACGGGATGTGCGGCCGGTCCTACTCCCCCCGTTTCCTGTTCACCTGGCCCAACTCGCGCTCCGCCGTCATGGGTCCGGCCCAGCTCGCCGGAGTGCTGTCGATCGTCGCCCGCGAGTCGGCCGCCGATCGCGGTCTCCCGTTCGACGAGGAGGCCGACGCCCAGATGCGCGCCGCCGTCGAGGGCCAGATCGAGCGCGAGTCGGTGGCGCTGGCCAACAGCGGCAGGCTCTACGACGACGGGATCATCGACCCCCGCGACACCCGTACCGTGCTCGGGTTCTGCCTGTCCGTGGTGCACAGCAACGAGGTCCGTGGCCAGCGTGGCTACGGCGTGTTCCGGATGTGATGGCAATGCCCGTGATCAAGAAGCTGCTGGTAGCCAACCGGGGAGAGATCGCCCGGCGCGTGTTCCGCACCTGTCGCGACCTCGGCATCGCCACGGTCGCCGTGTACTCCGACGCCGATGCCGGTGCCTGGCACGTCGACGACGCCGACGAGGCCGTCCGGCTGCCCGGATCGTCCCCGGCGGAGACCTACCTCGACGGTGAGCGGGTGATCGCCGCGGCCCTGCTCACCGGGGCCGATGCCGTGCACCCCGGCTACGGCTTCCTGTCGGAGAACGCCGGCTTCGCGCGGGCCTGCGCCGGCGCCGGGCTGGTGTTCGTGGGTCCGCCGCCGGACGCGATCGACGCGATGGGCTCCAAGCTGACGGCCAAGAAGATGATGGCCGAGGCCGGGGTCCCCGTCCTCCCGGGCGGTGACGCGACCGGGCTGGACGCCGAGGAGCTGCGCAGGCTTGGCGCCGAGGTCGGCTACCCGCTGCTGGTCAAGGCGAGCGCAGGCGGCGGCGGGCGCGGCATGCGCGTCGTCGAGTCGTCCGACGACCTCGACGAGGCCGTGGCCTCCGCGTCGCGCGAGGCGGAGTCGGCGTTCGCCGACGGCACGGTGTTCCTCGAGCGGTACGTGCAGCGCCCCCGCCACGTCGAGATCCAGGTGATGGCCGACATGCACGGCACCGTCGTCTCGCTGTTCGAGCGGGAGTGCTCGGTGCAGCGCCGCCACCAGAAGGTCATCGAGGAAGCGCCCTCCCCCGTCGTCGGCGACGAGCTGCGCGCCCGGATGGGCGCGGCGGCGGTCGCGGCGGCGCGGGCCGTGGACTACGTCGGCGCCGGCACCGTCGAGTTCGTCCTCGACGCCAACGGCGGCGACGCCGACGGCACGTTCGCCTTCCTGGAGATGAACACCCGCCTGCAGGTCGAGCACCCGGTCACCGAGCTGGTCACCGGGCTCGACCTCGTACGCCTGCAGCTGCTGGTGGCGATGGGCCGGCCGCTGCCTGCCGAGGTGAGCGAGCCGCGGATCGCCGGCCACGCGGTCGAGGCCCGGCTCTACGCCGAGGACCCCGCGAAGGGGTACCTGCCGCGCACCGGGACGCTGCGCACGATGCAGGTCCCCGACCTCGCCGGGGTCCGGGTGGACTCCGGCGTGCGCGACGGCTCGGTGGTCGGCCACCACTACGATCCGATGCTCGCCAAAGTGATCGCCTGGGCGCCCACCCGGGCCGAGGCGCTCGGCACGCTGTCCGCCGCGCTCGCCGGCGCCCGGATCCACGGCCTCACCACCAACCGAGACCTGCTGGTCCGCGTGCTGCGCCACGACGAGTTCGCCGGACGCGGCACCGACACCGGGTTCCTCGACCGCCACGACGCGGCCGAGCTCGGGGGCGCGCTCATCGACGGCGACGGAGAGCGCCTGCACGCGGTGGCAGCCACGCTCGCCCAGGTCGCGGCGCGCCGTGCCGCGGCCCGCATCCAGCCGACGCTGCCCGCCGGGTGGCGCAACAACCCGTCCCAGCCGCAGACCACCGGGTGGGGCACCGCCGACGGCCGCGAGCTGCGGGTGGGCTACGCGCTGCTCCGCGACGGGGTCGAGGTGGAGGTCGACGGCAAGCCGGTCGAGGACGTCACCGTGCTCGCGCACCAGCCCGAGCGGGTGGTCCTGGAGGCCGGCGGGCTGCGGCGCACCTACGACGTCGTGTTCGACGGCGACCGTGCCTACGTGGACAGCAGTGCCGGATCCACCGCGTTCACCCAGGTCCCGCGGTTCGTCGACCCGAGCACGCTGAAGCCGGCAGGTTCGCTGACGGCACCCATGCCCGGCTCGGTGATCCGACTACCCGTCGCGGCGGGCGACACCGTCAGGGCCGGGCAGGCCCTGGTCGTGCTGGAGGCGATGAAGATGGAGCACACCATCGCCAGCCCGATCGACGGGATTGTCGCCGACCTTCCGGTCGAGCTGGGACAGCAGGTGTCCACCGGCGACGCCCTCGCAGTAGTCGAACCGGCCGACGGTTCGGACGAGACGTAGGACGAGACACCGACGCGCCGCCGGCCGGTGGCGGGTCACTTCGGGGTAGGGAGCGGTATGGAACTGCACGAGACCGAGGAACGGCGCGACCTGCGCAAGGCCGTGTCCGAGATCGCCAAGGACTTCGGGCACGACTACTACGTGACCAAGTCGCTCGCCGGGGAGAAGAGCACCGAGCTCTGGCAGGCCGTCGGCAAGCAGGGGTTCCTCGGGGTCAACATCACCGAGGAGTACGGCGGCGGCGGCGGCGGCATCTACGACATGCACATCGTCGGCGAGGAGCTGGCCGCGGCCGGCTGCCCGCTGCTGATGACGGTGGTCTCCCCCACCATCTGCGGCACGATCATCCAGGCGTTCGGCAGCGACGAGCTCAAGGCGCGCTGGCTGCCGGGCATCGCCAGCGGCGAGATCATCATGTCGTTCGCGATCACCGAGCCGGATGCGGGCTCGAACTCCCACAACATCTCCACCCACGCCAAGCGCGTCGGCGGGGAGTGGGTGCTCAACGGCACCAAGTACTACATCTCCGGCGTCGACGAGGCCGAGGCCATCCTCGTCGTCACTCGCACCGCGACCGACGACCGCGGCCGCGGTCGGCTGAGCCTCATCGTGGTGCCGACCGACGCCCCCGGGCTGACCAAGACCGTGATCCCCGTGCAGGCAGTGACGCCGGAGAAGCAGTTCACCCTGTTCTTCGACGACGTGAAGGTGCCCGCCGAGAACCTCATCGGCACGGAGAACGACGGCCTGCGCCAGGTGTTCATGGGCCTCAACCCGGAGCGCATCATGGGCGCCGCCCTGGGCAACGGCATCGGCCGCTACGCGCTGGACAAGGCGTCTGCCTACGCGCGCGAGCGCAAGGTCTGGGACGTGCCGATCGGAGCCCACCAGGGGGTGTCGCACCCGCTTGCGCACGCCAAGATCCAGGTCGAGCTGGCCCGGCTGATGACCCAGCGGGCGGCGTCGCTGCACGACGCGGGCGACCCGGGCTCGGGCGAGGCGTCGAACATGGCCAAGTACGCCGCGGCCGAGGCCGGCATCCTGGCGCTGGACCAGGCGATCCAGACGCACGGCGGCAACGGAATGGCCACCGAGTACGGGCTGGCCACGCTCTGGGGCCCGGCCCGGCTGATGCGCACCGCGCCGATCAGCCGGGAGATGATCCTCAACTATGTGGCGCAGCACAGCCTGAACCTGCCACGATCGTACTGAGTACCCTTTGTCCGCTCGTGTCCGTTTCGGTGGACACGAGCGGACGGGGGCGTTCGGGCGGCCGTCGGGGCCGGGGCCCTGCCTCACCCAGCCATTCTCAACGACGAGGAGCCGCCGACGCGGTGGCCGAGGAGTACGCACATGGATCGCGGTATCGGTCAGTGGGTCACCAAGCGGGCCTTCCTCAACGGGCAGCGCACGGCGTTCGTCTCCGGTGACACCAGCTTCACCTACGCCGACCTCGAACGGCGCACCAACCAGGTCGCCTTGAGCCTGCTGGGCCTCGGCGTCCGCAAGGGCGACCGGGTGGCTGTGCTCCTGGTGAACTCGGTGGAGTTCATGGAGGTCCTCTTGGGATGTGCGAAGATCGGCGCGATCACCGTCCCGATCAACGTGCGGCTCGCCGGCCCGGAGATCGGCTACATCCTCGCCGACGCGGGCGCCGACGTGTTCGTCTTCCACGAGCCGCTCGCGGCGGCGGCGGTCACCGCGCTGGCCGAGCCGGGGGTCCGGGTCCGTCACACCGTCCGGGCCCGGGGCGCTGCGGCCGACGGCGAGATCGCCTACACCGACCTGCTCTCCGGCGGTGCCCCGGAGCCTCTCGACAGCGACGTCGACGGCCGCGACCCCGCGTTCATCATGTACACCTCGGGCACCACTGGCCGCCCGAAGGGCGCCATCCTCACCCACGACAACCTGCTGTGGAACGCCGTCAACATGCTGGGCACCGACCAGGGCCTGCGCGGCAGCGACGTGACCGTGGCCGTCGCCCCGATGTTCCACATCGGCGGGCTGGGGGTGCACACGCTGCCGCTGCTCTACGTCGGCGGGACCAGCGTGATCCTGCCGTCGTTCGACCCGGTGGGCACGCTCAAGGCGATGGCCGAGAGCCGGGCCACCATCCAGTTCATGGTGCCGGCGATGTGGTCGGCGCTGACCCAGGTGCCCGACTTCGACTCCTACGACCTCTCGGCGCTGCAGTTCGCCATGGGCGGCGGCTCGCCGGTGCCGCTGACCGTCATCGACTTCATGCAGCAACGCGGCGTCCCGTTCACCGAGGGATTCGGGATGACCGAGACCGCACCGCTGGTCTCGGTCCTCGACGCTGCCAACATCACAACACGGGCCGGGTCGATCGGCCGGGTCGCCGTGCACGTCGACGCCCGCATCGTGGACGCCGACGACCGGGACGTTCCGGTCGACACCGTCGGCGAGTTGCTGGTGCGCGGACCCAACGTGTTCGTCGGGTACTGGATGAAGCCGGCAGCCACCGCCGAGGCCTTCCGGGGCGGCTGGTTCCACACCGGCGACCTTGGGCGGATGGACGCCGACGGCTACATCACTCTGGTCGACCGCAAGAAGGACATGATCATCTCGGGCGGGGAGAACGTCTACCCGATCGAGGTGGAGCAGGTGCTGTTCCGCCATCCCGGTGTGCTGGACGCGGCGGTCATCGGCGGTCCGGACGACAAGTGGGGCGAGCGCGTCGTCGCGGTGGTGGTGGCCGACCCGGCCGCGAAGCAGGAACCCGGCGCCGACGAGCTGATCGCCTGGTGCCGCGAGCGGCTGGCGCACTTCAAGTGTCCACGCGAGGTGCACCTGGTGGCCGAGCTGCCTCGCAACGCAACCGGCAAGCTCCTCAAGACGGAGCTGCGCAAGCGGTTCACCGGGACCGAGGGCGGAGTCGTGCTGCGATGAGCCGGCGCCCGGCACGGAACACAGCCGCCCTGCCACACACCGCTCCGCCAACACCTCCCGTCGCTCAATCGAGTGAACGCCCGTGACGCCGCCTACACTCCGTGCGATGAGGTCGGCGACGCCGCACGATCCCGAGCAGCACGCGCTGACCGCCCGCCTGGTCATATCGGCGGAGGAGCTGACCGACACGCTCGGCGCGCGCGTCCTCGCCAGCGAGCGCTCCTACGCGGAGTCGTCCCTGCTCGCTGCCGACGATCTCCGACTGCTCGTGTTCGACAACCTCGAGGCGCTTCTCTCCCAGCTCGCCGGGACAGGGCCGGAGCGGCTCGACGTCCCCCGGGCAACCGGCCGGATGAAGGCGGAATTCGGACTGCCCGTATCGGCAATGCTGCACGCCTACCGACTGGGTGGTCGGCTGATCTGGGAGCGGCTGCTCGACGTCGCCGACGAGCGTAGCCGTGCAGTTCTCCCGCAGATGGCCACAAAGGTCTGGACCCTCGTCGATGATTACTCGGGCCTGGCGAGCGCGGCCTACGGCCAGTTCACGGTCGAGCTGGCTCGACGGGACGAGCTGGCTCGATCGAGGTTGCTCGACTGCCTGCTGTCCGGGAGCGCCGACGAGTCCGCGATGTGGGAGAGCCTCCGCATCCTGCAGCTCCCCGACCAGGGGCGGTTCCTCGTCGTGATGATCGAGGTCGGCGCCAGCCGCACCGAGGTGCCGCGGCGGGTTGAGGACCGGCTCCGGGCCCGCGGCGTGCACTCCGTGTGGACGGTCGAGCCCGGCGCGGCACTCGGGCTGCTGAGCCTGCCATCGGCACTGCGGGAGCAGACGGTGCTGGATTCGCTCGAGGACCTGGCGACTGCCCGGATCGGGGTGAGCCGCAGCTTCTCCTCGGTACTCGGCGCGCCCGTCGCGCTGCGCGAGGCTCAGGTGGCGCGCCGCTGCACCACGCCGGGATTGCGCTCCGTCAACAGCTACGGTCTCAGACCGATCCCGCAGCTCGTCGCGCACCTCCCCGAGGCGACCCGGGAGTTCGCCGAGCAGGTACTCGGCCCAGTACTGGAGCTTCCGGAGGCCGAGCGGGACGGGCTGCTGTCCACGCTCGCAACCTGGTACTCGTGCGGGGGGTCGTGCACCGAGGTCGCCCGCCGCCTGCACTACCACCGCAACACCATCCGGCTCCGCCTGCAGCGCATCGAGGAGCTGACCGGCCGCTCCTCCGCCGATCCTGTGTCGTCCGCAGAGCTCTACGTCGCCCTGCAAGCCGTCGACCTGAACCCCGGTGCGCTCGGTTGCCGAACGAGCGCCGCGCCGCTGATCTCGCTGCATCGCGCCTGAGAGCAGGGTGTCCGGCGGCAGCTGCGATCGGCGCCGCTGTGCACGAGCACCGTGGATCCGCCACCACCATGTGCCTGCTGCCATCGACGACCCGGGTCCATCACGCCATCCTTAACGGTGGCCGATCGACAACGATCGTCCCGCCGAGCAGGAGGTTGTCGGGATGGACGAAGTCGTCACCGAGCACAGGACCACGGACATCGTGGACCACACCGAGCAGGTGATGACCGAATTCGTGGCCGAGCTTTCTCACCTCCCGGCGGTCGTCGCCAAGCTGCTGGCCGATCACACCCCGGACGCCGGCGGGCGGTGCCGGACGTGCCATATCGCCGACGGATCCGGGCGGGTATGGTCGCCCTGCCGGTTGCTGAGGTTCGCGGAGGCCGCCCGGGCGCTGTCACCCGTGGCGATCGTCGAGCCACCCTCCGCACGTCGCGGGCACAGCCGGAGGTCGGCGGTCCGGTCGCCCCACGCACCCAACACGGCGTCGGCACGCTGAAATCGATCATCGGCGACAGCATCACGCCGAGAAGCCTGACTGTGAGACTGGCTGGCGAGCGCCGTGCCGCTTGCCGTGCCTCCACCAGGAGCATGACGGGGATAGCTTGGCGCGGCAGCGGTGAACTCGTCCGCCCGTTCCCGCGCGAGGACGGCACGCCGAACAGATCGTTGCGGTACCCGCACAACGTCGCAAGCATCTCCTCCGGCGGCGGTCGGTTCTCATTCCCCGCGGTCGTACCCCATGCCTGGCAGCCCCCTCCATGTAGGTATCACCGTCGGTGTTGTAATCGTGCAGCACCCATTCATCACCTACCCGAGCGCTCCGTCCGCAGGTGGTTGCGCACGTCGGCGAAATCGAGGCGGGCGCGAATTCCCAGCGGCGCGCGGCGGTGGCGAGCAGCAGCGCTTTCGGCACACACCGTCCCCGGCGCCGCGCTGCCCGAGTAGGTGGACGGGCAGGTGTTGGTGGCGAACGGGCCGCACCAGATGCGGTCGCAGACCGCTCGGACAGATGACGGCCTTCCCCCGCGGATCGCGGACCGTGGTCGCGGTGGACTACACGGTCGCGCCGGAGCACCCTCACCCCGCGGGCCTCGTGTCGTCGGATCCTGATCTGACCCCCTGGTGTCTCGTGGGTTCGGAACCATCCGGGGTCGATTTTCAAGCTCCGTTGAGACCTCGACCACGCCGGCACCGCGACCGACCCGACGGGCACTCGCGAACATCGACGAAGTCGGCGCGAGCCGGAGCAGTTGGTCATCGGCGGGGAGGCGCAACTTGGCCGTTGACAGCGCCGGTGGCACCTTCGCCGCCGGTCATCGCGCAGCAGCTTCGATCCACTTCGCGACCAGGGCGGCGGCTACGCGGAAAGCACACGACGAGCCGGAAACCTCGTGCTGCACACGCGGCTCCCGGACCTGATCCACGGATTCCTCGACCTCGGGCCGTTAGTGCCCGCCCCGCCGCCTACGAGGAGATCGAGATGGCGCGCCGGGCGCTGCAGGAGCCCCGGCGCGTAGCCGCCGGCTTCACCGGGCGCCTCAGCCCTCGACGTGCTCGGCGCCGGCGTAGAGGTCTGCGTACTGCTGCACCAGGGTGCGCTTGCTGGTCTTGCCGACGCTGGTCTTGGGGATCTCGGCCACGAACAGCACGCGGTCGGGCAGCTGCCAGCGCGCGAACCGCTCCAGCAGTAGGTCGTTGACCTGCTCCACCGTCACCTCGGCCCCCTGGCGGAGCACGACGAGCGCGAGAGGGCGCTCCTGCCACCTCGGGTGCGGCAGGCCGACGACGGCGGCGTCGAGCACGTCGGGGTGGCCGACGATCGCGTTCTCCATGTCGATCGACGAGATCCACTCGCCACCGCTCTTGATCACATCCTTGATCCGGTCGACGACCTTGAGGTACCCGTCGGCGTCGACGGTGCCGGCGTCACCACTGCGCCAGTAGCCGTCGAGGAAGTTGCCCTCAGCCTCCGGCGCGTCGTGGTAGCGCACGGCCACCCACGGCCCGCGCATGCAGACCTCGCCGACGCTGGCGCCATCGTGCGGCACCTCCTCGCCGTGGGCGTCGACGACACGGACGTCCACACCGGTGATCAACAGTCCCTGCTTGCGCTTGAGATCCCACTGGCCCTCGACGTCGAGGCGCTCGCGCACCGACCGTTTGAGTCGGTAATTCAACGCGACCAGTGGTGTGGTCTCTGTGGCGCCGTAGGCGTGGATGATCTCGGCCCCGGTCAGCTCCTTGAACCCGCGCATCATCGACAGCGGTGGCTCGGTCGCCCCGGAGAGGAACCGCGCCCGGCTCAGGTCCGGCGCCTGTGGCAGCGTGCGGATGTACTCCAGCATCGGGCCGAAGATCGCCGGCGCACCGTGCGCGATCGTGACGTCCTCGGCGATCATCAGGTCGACCAGCGGCGCGATCTCCTCGGCCGTGTACCGGCCGGGGAAGATCAGCTTGGCACCCATCATCGCGCACGCGTAGAACAGCCCCCAGGACTGGCCGTGGAACATCGGCACGATGACCAGCGCGCAGTCGTCACTGCTGATGCCGAGGTAGGCGGCCATGGTCAGCGAGTGCAGGTGGATGTTGCGATGGGAGTAGAACACGCCCTTGGGCCGGCCGGTGGTGCCCGAGGTGTAGCAGGCGCTGTACGCGCTGGTCTCCTCCACCACCGGCCACTCGTACTCGTCGGAGGCGGCCGCGAGCAGCTCCTCGTACCCCAACAACCCGGACAGCGTCGTCGTGATCTCCGCGATCGGGCGCTCCGACATCACCACCCAGTTCCGCACACCCGGCAGCTGTGGTGCGATCGCCTCGGCCAGCGGCAGCAACGACTCGTCGACGAGGACGTAGGACGCCTCGCTATGGCCAGCGACGTAGGACAGGTCCTCCGCGGAGATGCGCAGGTTCATCTGCAGCAGCACCGCTCCGGTGCCGGGGACCGCGAAGTAGAGCTCGAAGTGCCGGTGGGAGTTCCAGTCCAGCACCCCGACCCGGTCCCCGGGGGCGACACCGAGCGTCTCGAGTGCGTTCGCGGCTCGCATCATCCGCCGGTGGGCGTCGGCGTAGGTGTAGCGCCGCATCTCCCCACCGGCGCTGTAGACGATCTCCTGCTCCGGGTGCGTACGCACCGCGTGCCGGATGAAGGTGGTGGTGGTGAGCTGGTAGTCGTCGCCCGAGGTGGATGGGCATCCGGTGACGCGCCTCATCGAGCGCCTCCTTCCTGTTGTCGGTCAGCCGACGTACTCGCGGCCGATCAGATGACGGGCGATCACGAGCTTCTGGATCTGGGGGGTCCCGTCGCCGATCTGCAGGCCGCTGACGTCGAGCAGCAGCTGCTGCAACGGCATCTCGGTGGACCACCCGACGTGGCCGTGCAGCACGATGCAGTCGTTGATGGCCTGCACCGCGATCCGCGGCGCCCACCACTTGCACATCGCGGCCTCCCGCGTGTGCGGGAGGCCGGCGGCGCGCAGGCCGAGCGTCCGATAGCACAGCCAGCGGGCCGCCTCGAGCTGCGTGTCCCACTCGGCGAGCGTGAACGACACCCCCTGGTAGGTGGCGATCGGCGCGCCGAACGCCTCACGCTGGCGCACCCAGTCGATGGTGGCGTCCATGGCGCGGCGGGCGGCGCCGAGCACCATCAACCCCAGCAGCGCGCGGGTGAAGTCGAAGTCGGCCAGCTGCGCTGCCAGGCCACTGCCGCCGTCGGTGATCTCATGGTCGGCTGGGACGAACGTGTCGTCGAAGCTCAGCCCGACCCGGCTCAGCGGCCGGAAGCCGGGATCGACGAACCGCTGCCGGCTGATGGTCGGGTCGTCCAGCGGCACCAGCAGGCGCCTCGTCCCGCGCGACCGCAGCGCGGGGTCGACGGTGCCGACGACGATCGCATGGGTCGCGTGCGCGCCCAACGTGACCGAGGTCTTCTCTCCCGACAACCGGAAACCGCCCTCGACGGGCCGGGCGCGCACCGAGAGCCCGGAGGCGTCGGAACCCCCGCGGGGCTCCGTCAACGCCAGGCACACGACCTGCTCGCCGGCCGCCACCGCGTGCACCACCGGTTCGCCGACGTGCGCCGGCAACCCCGCGAGCAGGCCGTCGAGCAGTACCGACCCGAAGATCAGGTAGGCCAGGTTGAAGTCCGAACGGGCCATCTGCTCGCATGCGATGCCGACCGTGACGGGGTCCGCGTCCTGTCCCCCGTGAGCCGCCGGAAGCGTCATCCCGAGCAGTCCGTGACGACCCAGTGCCTTGAGTTCGTCCCAGCACATCTCTTCCGAGGTCGCCCGCGCGAGGTACCCGTCGTGGAACTCGCGGCGACCCAGCGCCGCGACCGAGGCCTCGAAGTCGGCATGCTCGCGGGAGAAGACGAAGGGAGTATCTGGTGTACCAGATTCCATTGATCTAGGATACGAGATCGTGACAGGCGTGTCGAGAGCCGAGCGCGGACCCACCGGCACCGCCGGTGGCTCCGTCCCGCGGATGACGGCGCGGCGGATGATGCGCGAGGCCGTCGCGCGGCGGCTCGTCCCCGGTGACCGGCTGGCCTCGGAACCGACCCTCATGAGCTACTTCGACGTCTCGCGCGGCTCATTGCGGGAGGCGCTGCGCGTGCTGTCCTACCTCGGTGCCATCGACGTGCGCAGCGGCCCGGGTGGCGGCCCGCGGATCGCTCGGCCCGGACCGCGCGTCGTGGGCAGCGCGCTGGCCATCGCGCTGCAGTTCCGCGGCACCACGATGCGCGGCCTGCTCGAGGCGAGGACCGAACTGGAGCCGGTGGCGGCCCGGATGGCGGCGCGGCGCGGGGACCCGGCCGACGTCGCGATGCTGCGCGCCTGCCACCAGCGTCTCGCCGCCTCGGCGGCATCCGCGCACAGGCAGCGCGAATGCCTGGAGTTCCACCGGCTCCTCGCCGCGGCCAGCGGCAACGACGTGCTCGAGTTGGTCCTCACCGCGCTGGCCTGGATGTGCGGTGCGCTCGACCGCGCCCGGCCGGAGCCGGAAGACCGATGCGACGCGACGCGCGACGCGCTCGTGGTCGCGATCGCGGCCGGCGACGCCGCCGGTGCCGCAGCGCTCGCGGCGGCCCTGCTCGACACCACGACCGGACCGCTGCGCGACGGCGCGGCGAGAGCCCTCGACGAGCGGGTGTCGTGGCCCGACGTCGACGAGTTGCCCGACATCGAGGACAGGAAGGACGTCGCGACATGGACGTAGCGATCATCGGCACCGGCATCACCCGGTTCGGCATGTTCGTCGACACCCGGCTGCGCGATCTGGCCGCCGAGGCAGCGGACGCCGCGCTGGCCGACGCCGGGGTGGAACCCGAGGAGATCGGGCTGGTGGTGTTCGGCAATGCCGCGGCGGGAGTGCTCACCGGGCAGGAAATGATCCGGGCCCACACGGCGCTGGGCGGATCGCGTGTGGCCGGCCGCCCGATGGTGTCGGTGGAGAACGCCTGCGCGTCCAGCTCGAGTGCATTCCACCTCGGGGCCATGGCCGTCTCCTCGGGCTCCTACGACCATGTCCTGGTGGTCGGCGCGGAGAAGATGACGAGCACCGACCGTACGCGTGCCGCGCGGGCACTGGCCACGGCCGTGGATGTCGAGCTGGCCGGCGATCAGGACGGCTCGCGCCCCGTGTTCATGGAGATCTACGCGGCCGAGGCGCGCGCGTACCTCGAACGCACCGGTGCGTCGGACCGCGACCTGGCGCTCGTCGCGGCCAAGAGCCTGCACAACGGCAGCCTCAACCCGATCGCGCAGAACCGCACGGCTCTCACGGTCGAGGAGATCCTCGCCGCGCGCACGATCGTGGCCCCGCTCACGCGGCCCATGTGCTCCTCCATCGGCGACGGCGCGGCCGCCTGCGTGCTGACCCGGACGGAGCTGGCTCGCCGCCGCGACCGGCCGTCCGTGCGCGTACTGGCCTCGGCGGTCGGGGCGTCACGCGTCAGCGATGCCGGGGACGTGGTCGGGCGCACCGCCCGGGTGGCCTACGAGCAGGCCGGCGTCGGCCCGGACGGGATCGACCTGTTCGAGGTGCACGACGCCGCCTCACCCGCCGAGCTCGTGATCGCCGAGGAGATCGGCATCGCGCCTCCCGGCGACGGTGCGAAGCTCGCCCGGGACGGCGCGACGGGTGTCGGCGGCGCGACGCCGGTCAACGTGTCCGGGGGCCTGCTGGCCCGCGGCCATCCGATCGGCGCCACCGGGGCGGCGCAGTTGGTGGAGCTCGCCGACCAGCTGCGGGGCCGCGGGGGCGCGCGGCAGGTACCGGGAGCACGAATCGGCCTCGCCGAGAACGCCGGCGGCTCCCTGGGCGACGGGCCCGCGGCCTGTGTCGTCACGATCCTGGCCGCCGTCCGGTAGCCGGCGCGGGCGGCCGGCGTGTGCGGTCAGCCGCGACGATCCGGCCCGGCCTGGCCCGGTGGCCGGCGGCGGTTAGGATGACCTCGTTCGTTCGTATCGTCGGCTCCAGCGTGTCCGCGGGGTCCGCCCGTGCCGAGGTGGAGGTGTGTGACCGTGGCCGGATTCCGCCGGACCGTGCTCCTGGAGGTCGCCACCGAGTTGTTCTCGCGGCAGGGTTTCCATGCGGTGGGCATCGACGACATCGGAGCGGCCGCCGGCGTCACCGGGCCGGCGGTGTACCGCCACTTCCAGAACAAGGACGCCATCCTGCGGGAGCTGTGCAACACCGCGATGACGGAACTGCTGACGGGTGCTCGTCGCGCGGCGGGCACCGGTGGCCCGGAGAACGTGCTGCACGCGCTGATCGCGGTGCATGCCGGATTCGGTTCGCGCCACCGGCGGCTCGTGGCGGTGTACGTGCGCGAGCACCGGGCCCTGTCCCCGATCGCGCTGCGGGCACTGCGCCGTCGTCAACGCGAGTACGAGATCATCTGGACCGAGACACTCGTCCTGGTGCGGACCGACCTGGGCGCCACGCAGGCCCGCGGACTGGTCACGGCGGTCCTGTCGCTGCTCAATGCCGCGGCCCACATGCCGGCCGAGCTCGACGACGCGACGGTGGAGCGGCTGCTGAGCTCCGGGGCCGCCGCGGTGCTGCTGACCCGGCCTGCTGATGCCGCCGACCTCGGCTCGGCCACCGGCTGATCCCGGCCGTTCCTTCCGGGACGATCCCCGTCCCGCCGGGCCTGCACAGCAGGTCCAGGTCCAGGTCCAGGTCCGGATCCGTCGCGTGCCCGGCGCCGTGAACACGGACCGTCCGGCATTGGACTCGCGCATCTGCAGCACATAGTGTTAACCGTGGTTCACATCACCTGTCCGCCGGGAGGCCGTCATGAGTTTCGTCGAGACGTCCGAGCAGTCCATGATCCGCGAGACCGTCGCGAAGATCGCCGGCGGCTTCGGCCACGACTACTTCGTCGACATCACCCGCCGCGGCGAGCCCGCGCTCGAGCTGTGGAAGGCGCTCGCCGACGCCGGGTTCGTCGCGGTGAACATCCCCGAGGAGTACGGGGGCGGCGGTCAGGGGATCACCGAGCTGGCGATCGTGTGCGAGGAGCTCGCGGCGGCCGGCTGCCCGATGCTCGTGCTGATCGTCTCCTCCGGCATCGCGGCACCCGTCATCGCCCAGCACGGCAGCGCGGAGCAGCGGCAGCGCTGGCTCCCCGCCATGGCGAGTGGCGCCAAGAAAATGGCGTTCTCCATCACCGAACCCGATGCCGGTCTCAACACCCACAAGATCACCACCTCGGCCGTTCGGGACGGCGAGGACTGGCGCATCCGCGGCACCAAGTACTACGCCTCCGGCATCGACGAGGCCGACCAGGTTCTGCTGGTCGCCCGCACCGGCGTCGACGAGGCGACCAGCCGATCGCGGCTGTCGCTGTTCGTGGTCGACACCGACGCGCCCGGCCTCACCCGGACCGTGATCCCGATGGAGCTCAAGGTCGCGGAGAAGCAGTTCTTCCTGCACTTCGACGACGTCGTGGTCACCCCGGACCGCATGATCGGCGCCGAGGGGGAAGGCCTGCGGCACGTGTTCACCGGCCTCAACCCCGAGCGGATCACCGTGGCGGCGGTCAGCGCCGGGATCGGGCGCTACGCGCTGGCCAAGGCCTCGCGCTACGCCAACGACCGGCAGGTCTGGGACGTGCCCATCGGTGCCCATCAGGGCCTGGCCCACCCGCTGGCCGAGGCCAAGATCGCGCTGGAGCTGGCCCGTCTGATGACGCAGAAGGCCGGCTGGCTGTTCGACAGCGGCCGGGACGCCGGTGCTGCCTCGAACATGGCAAAGTTCGCCGCGGCCGACGCGGGGCTGCGTTGCCTGGACGCGGCGATCCAGATCCACGGTGGCAATGGGATGGCCACCGAGTACGGGCTCGCCGACATGTGGGGCATGGCCCGATTGCTGCGTACCGCCCCGGTCAGTCGCGAGATGATCCTGAACTACGTCTCCGAGCACGCGCTCGGGCTGCCCCGCTCCTACTGAAGCCGCCGGTCACGTTCGGTGGCGGACCCGCTCGTGGTTGCCCCACGTCACGTCGATCGCGGTCGCAATCACGTGCCTGGTCTCCCGCGGGTCGATGACGTCGTCGACGAAGAAGTGCGCGGCGGCCTCCCACGGCTCGGACTCCAGCTGCCACTCCTCGGTCAGCTTGTCGAAGAGCCGGTCCCGTGCCTCGGTGCCGCCCTGGGCGAGCTCGCGTTCCAGGTCGCCGCGGTGCACCGTGCGGACCCCCGCCTCCGGTGCCATGAAGCCGAGTTCCGCAGTCGGCCAGCAGACCAGCATGTCGGGCGAGGTCTGCGAGCCCCCCATGAGGAAGTAGCCGCCGCCGTAGGACTTGCGCACGATCACGCTGACCCGTGGCACCGCCGCCGTGGACAGCCGCACCGCGATCCGTTCCAGGTAGCGCAGCACACCGCGGCGCTCCTCCTGGGTGCCGATCATCAGACCCGGCACGTCGTGCAGCATCACCAGCGGGATGTTGAAGGTGTCGCAGATCTCGATGAATCCGAGGTACTTGTCGAGGGCCTCGACGTCGAGCGTCCCGGCGCGCTGCATCGGCTGGCTGGCGACGACACCGACCGGGCCGCCCTCGATCCGGGCCAGCGCTGTGATCACGGACTTGCCGCGGGTCTCGCACCACTGCAGCAACGAATCGCGGTCGACGATCGCGGCCAGCACCTTGCGCATGTCGTAGCCGCGCTTGCGTTCGGTCGGGACGAGCGTGAGCAGCGCCTCGGCGTCCACCGCGGGCGGCAGCGGCGCCACCACCGGTGCGGCCGCGGCGGCGTGGTCGGGCAGGTAACCCAGCGCGCGTCGGACCCAGGCGATGGCGGCCTGCTCGTCGGCGACCACCGCGTGCGAGGTGCCGGCCTGGGCTGCCGCGACGTCCGGACCGCCCAGATCCAGGTGGGTCACGTTCTCGGCGATGGCGGTGCTGACGACCGACGGCCCGGACAGCGCGACCGAGGCCTGCTCGGTCATGACGGTGAAGTGCCCGGCGGCGGCCTGCAGCGCCGAGTCGCCGTAGCACGGCCCGAGCGCCGCTACCAGCCTGGGCACGGAGGGACAGCCGTCGGGCGGGGTGAGGAACTGCTTGAAGTCCAGCGGTAGGCCGCCGAAGCGCCAGCCCATGATGTCGGGCATCCGCCCGCCGTCGGCGTCGGCCAGCGTGATGATCGGCAGGCCGGCGCGACCGGCGGCGGTGATCAGCCGGGTCTGTTTACGGGCGTTCACCGCGGCCGTCGTCCCCGACAGCACGGTGGCGTCGATGGCGATGACGGCGACCCGGCGGCCGTCCACGGTGGCCCATCCGGTGACCACCCCGTCGGCCGCGGACGCGTCGCCCTCGCGGCGCAGCTCCGGCTTCGTCAGCAAACCCAGTTCGAACCACGATCCCGGGTCGATCAGCAGATCGATGCGCTCACGTGCGGTCAGCCTGCCGCTCGCGTGCTGGCGGGCGATCCGCCGCGGCCCGCCCATCCCGAGCGCCTCGGTGCGGCGCTTCCGCAGCTCGTCGAGATGGGTGTCCATGCTGTCGGCGTTCAGTGGTCGGCCCGCCTTCCGTTCGTCGCGGACTCGAGAACCGCGTGCCACACGTCGTCGGCGACGTCATAGGGCGCGTAGAGGGCCGCCCGGTCGAGCAGGCCGTCGAATCGTTCGCGGATGGCGGCGACCAGGTCCTTCGGGTGCGCCACCACCGCGAATGCCTCGACCAGGTCGTCGGACACCAGCCGTCCCATCTCGTCCCACTCGCCGAGCTTGGACAGCTCGGTCAGCCGCGGCGCGACCGCTCCGGCGCCGACCGACTCCAGCACCGTCCGGTACGCCGGCGTCGAGGCGTAGAAGCCGATCTGGAGCCGGGTGGCAGCGAGGGCGGCGTCCGTCGCGGCGGCGTCCGAGCCGGTGACCACCAGGACCGGCGCCATCACCGTGAAGCCAGAGCGGTCACGGGCGGAGAGCTCGCGCCCGCGCTGCAGCGCGGGCAGGGTGACGTCGGTCAGGTACTGCGGCGTGGTGAGGGGGTGACAGGCGAAACCGTCGGCCACCTCGCCGGCCAGTCGGGTCATGATGTCGCCGACCCCGGCCAGCACCACCCGTGGGGGGCCGTGCGGCGACGGGTCGGGTGCGAACGTCGGGGTCATCAGCGTGTGCCGGTAGAACTCGCCCCGGAAGTCCAGCGGTGCGCCATCGTTCCAGCAGGCCCACACCGCGCGCAGAGCGCCGACGAACTCGCGCATCCGCGCGGCCGGGTGTGACCATTCCAGGCCGTAACGACGCACGATGTGCGTCTTGACCTGCGACCCGAGACCCAGCACGAACCGGCCTCCGGCCAGCACGTTCAGGTCGTGCGCGGCCTGCCCGAGCACCACCGGGTTGCGTGCGAGCGCCACCGCCACGGCCGTGCCCAGCACCATCCGGCTGGTCGAGGCGGCGGCGAGCGCGAGCGGCAGCAGCGGGTCGCTGCCGGCCTCGATCGACCACAGCCCACCGCAGCCGGCGCTCTCCAGATCCGCCGCCATGGCCCCCACAGTCGCCAGGTCGGGCCGCCGGTTGGCGTAGAAGTCGATCTCCAACACGTCGCTCACCCCGGCCGGCCCGGCCGGTCGCGGGGCAGTACCACCGTGGCCCGGCCGGTCACCGTGCGGCGCCCGCCCGCGGTGGCCCAGAGCTCGACGTCGGCGAGGGACTCGGCCCCCTCCACGCGCACCTGCTCGACCCGGCCCTCGCAGGCCAGCACCTCGCCCGCGCACGAGAAGGACCGCATCGCGATGTCGAGCATCCGCAGCCGCCCGCCCAGGCCCATCCACCGCCGCAGCGTCGCGTCGAACATCGCCTGCACCAGCATCGTGTTGGCGTACATCGTCGGCGCACCGGTCTGCCGGGCGAACTCCGCGTCGTGGTGGATCGGGGCGAAGTCCCGGTTCGACGCGGCCTCCATCACCAGCCGCTGCGGGGTCAGCGGCAGCGCGAACACCGGCACCGGCGTGCCGGCGGTGACCTCGTCGGCGCAGAGCGTGTGCTCCACCGGACTCACTCCTGACCCGGCTGCTGCGCCGTGTAGCGAAAGTAGGTGACCCGCTCGGTGCCGACGACCGCGGTGTCCTGGTTGCGGTAGATCGTCTCCACCACCAGGAACGCCCCGTCGCCGACCGCCGTGCGTTTGCGGTTCATGCTCTGCAGCCGCGACACCCCTGAGATCCGGTCGCCGGGGTACACGGGCTCGCCGTACTCGGTCTCCGAGCGCACGACGAACAGGCTGTCGCCCGGCGCCGGTACGTGCACGGCCGGATAGTCCGGCAGGTACGCGGCGCCGCCCTCAGCAGGCCGTGCCTCGCCCGGCCGCCAGTACGGCGGCATGGACCAGGTCATCAGCATGGCGGTCGGGGACACGACACCGCGATACCCGTGGTTCTTCGCCACCTGTTCGTCGTAGTGCAACGGGCAGTCCAGGGCCAGCGTCTCCAGCCGGCGCCGGATGTCGGCCCGGGTCACCTCGTCAGCACCCTCGAACGACCCGAGCTCGGCGCCGACCATCGCCTCGGCGTCGTCCCAGGTGCCGAAGGTCAGGTCCCACTGCGGTCCGGCCACCGGTCTCAGCCGTCGCCGGTCGAGGCGCCACCGTGGCGCAGCACGACGCCGGGCGTGGCGCCGGTGTCCTTGCCGTCCATCATCGTCACCTCACCATTGACCATGATGTAGCGGTAGCCCACGGCCTTCTGGATGCGCCGCCATTCGTTGCCGGGCAGGTCGTGGACCACCTCGGTGTCGGTGATGGCGAGCTGGTCGAGGTTGTAGACCACGATGTCGGCCGGCGCGCCGAGGCGCAGGGTGCCACGGTCCTGGAACCCCGCGCAGAAGGCCGGGAAGGCGCTCAGCCGCCAGTGCGCCTCCTCCAGCGAGATGATGTCGTTGTCGCGCGCGAACCTGATGATCGTCTCGGTCGGGTAGCGGCCCGCGGTCAGGAACTTGGTGTGCGCGCCGCCGTCGGAGACCCCGTAGATCGAGTACGGGTAGGCCACGACCTCCTTGAGCAGGTCGAGGGAGTTGCTGAACGACTCGGCGAAGAACATGGCCTTCAGGTTGTCGCCCACCGCGATGTCGAGCATGACGTCCACAGCGGACTTGCCCTCGGCCTCGGCGATCTCACCCAGGAACAGGTCGTGGTACTTCTTCAGCTCCGGGTTCTCGCACTTGAGGACGACGATGTTCTCCATCGGCCCGGTGACGCCCGTCGAGATCTCCGTGCGCAGGCGCTCGCGACGCGCCGGGTCGCCGAGCTTCTGCATCTTCTCCTCGAGCGTGCCTGTGGTGGCCTCGGCCCACGCGTCGGAGTCGTCGAACAGGTTCCAGTCCTCGAAGGTGAAGGTGAACCCGGCGGCGGTGGTCATGGCCTGGCCGTAGACCCGCAGTCCGCGCTCGCGCATCCGCTCCAGCCACTTGATCGTGTTGCGGTGGCGGTGCGGGTGGAAGTCGTTGGTCTGCAGGACGTTGTAGAGGATCGGACGGCCCGACACCTCCGCGAGCTCGGCGTAGTGCGCCCCGTCGTGCTTGGGGTCGCCGCTGGCGTAGGTCATCTGGATGAAGCCCTCGTTGCGCTCGGCGAGCACGCTCGCCAGCTCCAGCGCGGTCTTGTCGGACATGTTGTCCGAGGGCATCGGGGTGCCGTCGTAGTCGCGCTGGTTGGCGATCCCGCCGGTGGCCGGGAGCCGCTGGGCCGACCAGCCGCAGGCGCCCGCGTCCATCGCCTCGTGCAGCAGGCGCTTGATCTCCGCCATCTCGTCGGGCGTCGGCTCGCGACCGTCCTTCGCGTCCTGGAGCCCGAGGACCCAGACGAGCAACGGCCCGGTGGGCACGTAGGGCAGCAGGTTCACACCCTTCGGGATGCGGTCCAGGCTCTCCAGGAACTCGGGGTAGGACACCCAGTCCCAGGGCAGGCCGGCCTGCATCGAGTCGAACGGGATCGCCTCGACGCGGGTCATGCTCAGCATCATCCGCTCGCGCATCTCGGGGCGGACGGGCGCGAAGCCGAATCCGCAGTTCCCGATGACCACCGAGGTGACGCCGTGCCAGCCCGACAACGTGCAGTACGGGTCCCAGTAGACCTGCGCGTCGTAATGCGTGTGCAGATCGATGAAACCCGGCGCGACGATGCAGTCGGTGGCATCGACGACCTTGTCGGCGTCACTCTCGGCGATGCGCCCGATGCTGGCGATCTTCCCATCGACGATGCCGATGTCACCTCGATAGCGGGGCACCCGCGTGCCATCGATGATCATGCCGTTCTTGATGACGGTGTCGAAGTGAGCCATCAGGGCCCTCCCTGCTGCGGAGCCGACGTTAACCGCGGTAAACTTAGCGCACGTCGACGCCTGGTTTCAATGGATGCTCCGGCCGGACCGCCGTCGACGACAGGTGTCGGTGATGGGCACACGAGACAGATGGGTGGAGAGATGGCTGAGGAGAACAAGCAGGGCCGCCGCTTGCGGCGTGGTCCGGTCACCGACGAGACGGTGGCCAAGGCGCTCGAGGCCGTGCTGGCGGAGCTGGCCGCTCATCGCGGCGTGGACCCTGACGACCCCGCCGGGCGCGCACACCTGCTGGCCAGCATCGACGAGAGCCTGCGGCCGATGACGCAGGCCGCCGTGAACGACGCGCGCGCCGCGGGCCTGACCTGGAGCCAGGTCGGGGACCTCTTCGGCATATCGGCGTCGGCCACCTGGGGGCGGTTCCGGGAGGTCCCGCTCGAGGCGGTCCCCTGGCCGCCCCCGCTGGACTGACTGGGCGTCAGGCGGTCGCGATCGCGGCCGCCTGCTGCCGACCGAGGCGCTCGATCGCGATGTCGCGCAGCCGGTACTTCTGGATCTTCCCCGTCACCGTCATGGGGAACTCATCGACGAACAGCACGAAGCGCGGCGACTTGAAGTGGGCGACGCGGGCCCGGCAGAAGTCCTTCAGCTCGTCCTCGGTGCACGTCGCTCCGTCGCGCAGCTTGACGAAGGCGACCACCTCCTCGCCGTACTTCTCGTCCGGCACGCCGGTGACCTGCACCTCCTCGACGGGGTCGAACCCGTAGAGCAGCCCCTCGATCTCCGCGGGGTAGATGTTCTCCCCGCCGCGGATGATCATGTCCTTCTTCCGTCCGGTGATCTTCATGAAGCCGTCGCCGTCCATCTCCCCGAGGTCCCCGGTGTGCAGCCAGTGCGCCTCGTCGAGCGCCTCTGCCGTGCCCTCCGGGTTCTCCCAGTAGCCGCGCATCACGGGATATCCCCGCGCACACACCTCGCCCTGTACCCCCCGGGGTACGACGTCCCCGGTGGCCGGGTCCACCACCTTGATCTCGACGTGCGGGTAGGGTCGGCCGACGGTGCTCGCGCGCACCTCTTCGGGATCGTCGATGGTCGTGCCCACGATGATCGGCGACGACTCGGTCTGGCCGAACATGATCACGAAGTCTGGGACGTGCAGGTCGGTCATCACCCGCCGGACGATCTCGATCGGGCACGGTGCGCCGCCCATGAACCCGGTGCGGAGGCTCGTCAGGTCGAAGCGGTCGAGGTCCGGCACGCTCAGCAGCGCGACGAACATCGTCGGCACCCCGTTGAGCACCGTGGCCCGCTCGTCATGCACCGCCTGCAGGACCGCGACAGGATCGAACGTCTCGCTCGGGATGATCAACGTCGCCCCGTGCGAGACCGTCGCCATGGTCGTGCAGCTCATCCCGCCGGTGTGGTAAAAGGGCATGTGGGCGACCACGCGGTCGAGGTGCGTACGCTGGGTCTCCAGTCCGTGCTGGTAGCCGTTGTTGAGCAGGTTGTGGTGGGTCAGCACGACGCCTTTGGGCGACCCCGTGGTGCCCGAGGTGTACTGGATGTTGATCGGATCGTCGAACTGCAGGCTCCGGCCCCGCGCGGCGAGCGCGCCGTCGTCGGTCGCGGCTCCGGCCGCGGCGAGTTCGGCGAAGGTGATGGTGCCCGGCGCAGCCTCCTCCCCCAGCACCACGACGTCGCGCAGGTGCGGCAGCCGTGCCGACTCCAGCCGTCCCGGCGCGGTGGACTCCAGCTCCGGGGCGATCTCCCCGAGCATCGCGAGGTAGTCGGCGTACCGGGTGCCCCGCGACGTCACCAGCATCCGCACACCCGACTGGTTCAGCGCGTACTCCAGCTCGAGCACCCGGTAGGACGGGTTGACCGTGACCAGAATGGCACCCACCTTCGCCGTGGCGAACTGCAGCGCAACCCACTCCCAACAGTTGGTGGCCCACATGCCGACCCGGTCGCCGCGCTCGATCCTCCGCGCCAGCATCCCTTTGGCCAGCGCGTCCACCTCGGCGCGCAGCTCGCGATAGCGCAACCGACGTTGCTGGGGCAGCGCCACCACCGCCTCGTTGTCCGGGAACCGGTCGCTGACCTGGTCGAAGTGCTCCCCGATGGTGGCGCCCAGCAGTGGACTGGCGGGCAGCCGGTAGGCGTAGCTGGGTGCCCCGACCGGGCCCTGACCGTCCTGTGTGGGGGCTGATGTCTCCTGAACGGGTGTGGATGTCACGTCGACTCCGCTTCGTCGTGCCTGCGTGGTGGGTGCGCATGGCCCGGCTCCCGCAGCCCGACGTAGCGCAGCAGCCAGGAGTGTGAACCGCAGTTAACGTGAGGTCAACCACTCCGGCTCGGCCGCACCGTCCGCCGGATGGATCCCACCTCGGCCGTCTGTACCGCCGGGGGGCGCCCCGCTACTGTCGGCCCGTCCCCGGGACTGCAGCTCGGCCTCTGCGCCGCCTGCCGGGCCCAATCGCCCCTGTACGACGGGAGTGCCCATGCCAGCCGAGGTCCGTGCCGAGATCGTCGCCAGCGTCTGGAAGGTGTGCGTAGAGGTGGGCGAGGCGGTACAGCCCGGCGACGTGCTGGCCATCCTGGAGTCGATGAAGATGGAGATCCCCGTGCATGCCGAGACGGCCGGCACGGTGCGGACACTGTCGGTCGGCGAGGGCGAATCCGTCAGCGAGGGTCAGCTCCTGTTCGTCCTCGGGTAGTGCGCGATCGGTCATGACGGATACGATCGCCTCAATCGTCATACTGATCGTCACCGATGGGACGGCAAGCACAAGAGCGGGAGCAACGACGTGCACTACGGGTTCGACGACGACCAGGAGACCTTCCGCCAGGAGCTGGCCACCTTCGCCGGGAAGGTGCTCGCCCCCCACTACCAACCCGACGACCGGGCGGGCCGGATGCGCCCGCAGCTCCCCCGGGAGATGGCCTCGGTCGGACTGACCGGGCTGCGCATCCCGGAGCGTTTCGGCGGCCAGGAGGCCGATGCCGTGACCACCGGCATGGCTGCCGAGGAGATCTCGCGGGCCGACATCAACGCCTGCTACATCCTGCTGGTCGCAGCGCTCAACTCCGACATCCTGGTCGGCAACGCGAGCGAGGAACAGCTCGCGCGCTGGCTGCCGCCGATCGCCGACGGGTCGGCGGTGTCGGCACTGGTGCTCACAGAACCCGAGCACGGCTCCGACGCGGCGAACCTGGCACTGCGCGCCGTCCCCGAGGGGACGGGTTGGCGCCTGGTCGGGGAGAAGACGTCGATCTCGATGGGGATGCTGGCCGACACCGGTGTCGTGTTCGCCCGAACGGGCGGACCCGGCGCCCGGGGGGTCAGCGCATTCTATGTGGACCTGCACGACGAACGGATCGCCCGCACGGCGCTGGACGACCACGGCGGCCGGGCCATCGGGCGCGCGTCGCTGCACTTCGACGGTGTGCCGGTGGGCCGCGACGAGCTGATCGGGCAGGCGGGCGCCGGCTTCGTGTCGGTGATGCAGGGCTTCGACTACTCCCGCGCCGTGATCGGCCTGATGTGCGTCGGCATCGCCGAGGCCGCCCTGGACGACGCCCTGGAGTACGCCCGCACCCGGGAGGCGTTCGGCGGCCCGATCGGACGCAACCAGGGCGTGGCGTTCCCGCTGGTCGAGCAGGCCACCCGGTTGGCCGGCGCCCGCCACATCTGCTACGAGGCCCTGTGGCGCAAGGACCAGGGCCTGGATCACTCGGTGGCCGCGAACATGGCGAAGTGGTTCGCCCCGAAGACCGCGGGCGAGGTGGTGCACCAGGCGCTGCTGACCTTCGGGCACGCCGGCTGGGGCAGCGACAGCCCGCAGGGCCAGCGGCTGCGCGACGTGATGGCCTTCGAGATCGCCGACGGCACCGCGCAGGTGGCCAAACTGGTGGTAGCACGCCACCTGCTCGGCCGGAAGTTCGCCCCCTGAGCCGAGTTCTCCCGGGCCTCTCGACGCGTTATCCTCATGATGATTATGCGGAAGCGACGTGGAGGTCGACATGCCCGAAGCAGTGATCGTCGAAGCCATCCGGACACCGATCGGCAAGCGCGGGGGTTCGCTCGCGGGCGTGCACCCCGTGGAGCTGGCGGCCCGGGTGCTCGAGGCGCTCGTCGAGCGCACGGGCCTGGACCCGGCGCTGATCGACGACGTCGTGTGGGGTTGCGTCAACCAGGTCGGTGACCAGTCCGCGAACCCGGCCAGGTCGGCCGTGCTCGCCGCGGGCTGGCCCGAGTCGGTGCCCGGCACGACGGTCAACCGCGCCTGCGGGTCGAGCCAGCAGGCGCTCGACTTCGCCGCCGGCATGGTGATGGCCGGCCAGTACGACCTGGTCGTCGCGGGCGGGGTCGAGTCCATGAGCAGGGTTCCGCTCGGCGCCGGCCGGGACGTGGGCCTCCCCTACGGCCCGCGGCTGCTCGGCCGCTACGAGACCGCGCTCGGGGGCGGAACGTTCCACCAGGGCCGCGGCGCCGAACTGATCGCCGCCAAGTGGGGCCTGACGCGCACGGCACTCGACGAGTTCTCCGCCCTGAGCCACGAGCGCGCCGCCGCCGCCATCGACTCCGGGGCGTTCGACGGGCAGCTCGTCACGGTCCCGGAGGCTCCCGGGCACACCGTCGACGAGGGGCTGCGGAGGGGCACCACCGCCGAGACGCTGGGAACGCTGAAGCCCTCGTTCGACACCGACGGCGTGATCCACGCCGGCAACGCGTCGCAGATCTCCGACGGCGGGGCCGCCCTGCTGGTGACCACGCCGCAGCGCGCGGCGGAACTCGGGCTCACCCCGATCGTCCGGTACCACTCGGGAGCGGTGAGCGGTGCCGACCCGGTGATGATGCTGACCGGCCCGATCCCGGCCACCGCCAAGGTGCTGGGCCGGGCCGGGCTGAGCATCGCTGACATCGGCGCCTTCGAGGTCAACGAGGCGTTCGCCCCGATCCCGCTGGCGTGGCTGGCCGAGACCGGTGCCGATCCCGACCGTCTCAACCCGCTCGGCGGCGCGATCGCCGTCGGCCACCCGCTCGGGGCGTCCGGGGCCATCCTGATGACGCGGCTCGCGCACCACATGCGCGACAAGGGCATCCGGTACGGGCTGCAGACCATGTGCGAGGGCGGCGGGATGGCGAACGCGACCGTCGTGGAACTCGTCAGCTGACTACCCGGCCTCCCTGCCGGCTCCCGGGATCGGCAGCCGGCACGGCAGCGTGGTCGTTGCTGCGTCAGGCGAGTCCCAGCAGCGGCCGGATCCAGGCCGCGATGTCGGCGACCGTCTTGTCCGCCTCGGTGGCGCGGCCGGCGAGGAACGTGAACACGTGCTGCATGTCCGGCACCACGTCGACCGTGACGTCGACGCCGGCGGCACGTGCACTGGCCGCGAACCGTTGCGCGTTGTCCAGCAGGGTCTCGGCCCCGCCTGCGGTCAAATACATCGGGGGGAGCCCGGCCGGGTCGCTGTAGAGCGGGTTGGCCAGCGGGTCGATCGCCGATCCGTTCGGGCCCAGGAACATGCCCGACATCGCCTCCAGGATGGGCCGCTGCACCAGTGCGTCGGTGCCGGAGTTCGTGTCCAGCGTCTCGCCCTTGTGCTCCATGTCCAGCCACGGCGACATCGGGACGAGCGCGGCCGGGAGGGCGTCGCCGTCGGCACGCAGCTTGAGCGCCACGCTGATCGCGAGGTTGCCGCCCGCCGAGTCACCCGCGGTGGCGATGTGGCCCGGCTCGATCCCCTGGGCGACCAGCCACCGGTAGGCGGTGACACAGTCGTCGAGCTGCGCCGGGAACGGGTACTCGGGGGCGCGGCGGTAGTCGACGACCAGCGCCCGGCAGCCGATGGCCTTGGCCAGGTGGCCCGCCAGCTTGCGGTGGGTGTGGCGCGACCCGACGACGAAACCGCCGCCGTGCGTGTAGAGCAGCACGCGGTCAGCCGCGGCGTCGACGGGGGAACACCACAGCACCGGCACGCCGTCGGCCTCGGTCTCGGCGTAGGTCACGCCCTCCGGCTCGACGGTGGGCAGGTGCCACTCCTCGAACAGGTCACGCAGAGCCGGCAGGCCCATCTCCGGTTCGGCGGTCATCCTCGCCGACCAGTCGCTGTAGAGATCACTGAGATATGCGGACTCGGCGCTCGCCATGGGACGCTCCCTTCCTCGGGTACCGGCACCCTAGGGGCATCCCGGCAGGGCTGGGTGTGTCGGAACGCAACACCTGGCGCCGCGCGGGGCTCAGGCGGTGAACCCGCCGCCGCAGATCACGACCTGACCGCTGACGTAGTCCGACTCGGGGATGCAGAGGAGGTAGACCGCCCCGGCGGCATCGGCCGGGGTGCCCGCCCGCCCCAGCGGGATGCCGCGCTCCATCGACTCCAGCAGCTCCGGGTTGACCCCGACAGCCAGCTGCCGGCCCTGGATGTCGATCTTGCCGTCGCCGCCGGCGGGGACCTCGGTCAACCGGGTGCGGATCAGGCCGAACGCCACCGCGTTGACGGTGACGTTGTAACGGCCCCACTCCTTGGACATCGCCTTGGTCAGGCCGATGATCCCGGCCTTGCCGGAGGAGTAGTTGGCCTGGCCCGCGTTGCCACCGGTGCCCGCGATCGAGGAGATGTTGACGACCTTGCGGCACGGCACGTCGAGGCCTGCCGCCTTCTCCTTCTTCGTCGCGGCGCTGATCACCGGCTGCGCCGCGCGCAGGATCCGGAACGGCGCCTTGAGGTGCACGTCGAGGATGGCGTCCCACTGGTCGTCGCTCATCTTCTGGACGACCGAGTCCCAGGTGTAGCCGGCGTTGTTGACGATGATGTCCAGCCCGCCGAACGCGTCGACCGCGGTGCCGACGAACCGCTCGGCGAAGCCGTCCTCGGTGACGCTACCGGCACACGCGACCGCCGCGCCTCCGGCCGCCTCGATCGCGGCCACGGTCTCCTTCGCCGGGTCGGCGTCGAGGTCGTTCACCACGACCTTGGCGCCGTCACCGGCGAGCTTCTCGGCGATGGCGCGCCCGATCCCGCGGCCGGAGCCCGACACCAGCGCGACCTTGCCGTCCAGCTTGCCCATGTTCGTTCCACCTTCTGGTTCGGGCACGGCCGCGCCGCACCGGGTTCGGGCCTGTTCAGGTCGCGCTGAGCAGGGATTGCGGGATGTCGACGATGCGGGAGCGCACGTACTCCCCCAGGCCCTTCGCCTGGGCGTCGGGTCGGGTCGAGGACGCCACGCCCTCCCCCAGCAGCCCGTGCACCACGACGTTGAGCGCACGCAGGTTGGGCAGCTCGAACCGCTCGATGCGCAGCTGCGCCGCCTCCGGGCCGAGCAGCCCGCGCAGCCGCTCGACGGTCAGGTGCTCGCGCGCCCAGGCGTAGCCGGCGCCGTCGCGGGCCCAGAGACCGATGTTGGCGTTGCCGCCCTTGTCCCCGGACCGGGCGCCCAGCACCGCGCCCAGCGGTGCGCGGCGCGTCGGTCCCGTCGGCGGCGAGGTGGCCGCGACGTCGGCGACCTCCGCCGCCGGCACGGCGCCGGTCGGCGGGTCGGCGATCCTGCGGCGCTCGCCGTCGGGCAGCACCACCACCTGCGTCACGGCCGACCGGGGGACGGCCGCGGGGCGGTACACGCCGAACGCCGACTCCGACGTGGGTGGCGTGGTGGTGTGGAAGCCCGCGTACCCGGCCAGGGCGACCTCCATGATCCCGCTCGAGAACGCCCGGCCGACCTTGCGCGGGTCGGGGTCCTTGACCGTGATCCGCAGGTGCGCGCAGGCCTGGTCGTTGGTCGGGGCGTCCGGTGTGTCGAAGCGCAGCAACCGGACGTCGACCTCGGCGAAGGAGTCCCGGCCGCCGAGGATGTCGAACAGCTGCTGCTGCGCGAACGCGGCCTTCGCCTCCACGTCCAGGCCGGTGAGCACCATCGTCATCGTGTTCCGGTAGCCCCCGACGTCGTTGAGCGCCACCTTCAGCGTCTCCGGTGGCGGGCTGCCGGTGGACCCCGTGATCGCCACCCGGTGCTCGGCCTGCTGGGTCAGAGCGACGGTGTCGAAGTGCGTCACCACGTCCGGCCCCAGGTACGCGGGCTCGGCGATCTCGTAGAGCAGCTGGGCGGTGACCGTGCCGACCGAGACCAGCCCGCCGGTGCCGGCGTGCTTGGTGATCACCGATGAGCCGTCGGCCGCGACCTCCGCGATCGGGAAGCCCGGGTAGCGGCGGTCGGTGATCTCGTCGAGGAAGGCGTAGTTGCCGCCCGTGGCCTGCGGACCGCACTCGATGACGTGGCCGGCCACGACGGCACCGGCGAGCCGGTCCCAGTCGGTGCGCTCCCACCCGTGCCACCAGGCGGCCGGGCCGACGACGAGCGAGGCATCGGTCACGCGGCCGGTGACGACGACGTCGGCGCCGGCACCCAGCGCTTCGGCGATACCCCAGCCGCCGAGGTAGGCGTTCGCCGAGACCGGCTTGAGCCCACCGACCGCAGGGGTGATCGCGGCGAGGTCCCCGCGCAGGTCGTCACCCTCGACGTGGGCGACGCGGACGGTGACACCGAGCCGGTCCGCGAGCTCGCGCAGCGCGGTGGCCAGCCCGGCGGGGTTGAGCCCGCCGGCGTTGGCCACGATCTTGATACCGCGATCGGAGCAGGTGCCCAACACCTGCTCCATCTGCGTCAGGAACGTGCGGGCGTAGCCGCCCGCGGGGTCCTTCGCCTGGGCCTTCGCCAGGATGAGCATCGTCAGCTCGGCGAGGTAGTCGCCGCAGAGCACGTCGATGCCCTCCGCGCCCGCCCCGCCCTCGACCATCTCCCGCGCCGCGGAGAGCCGGTCGCCGTAGAAGCCCGAGCAGTTGCCGATCCGTACCGGGTCCCTCACGCCGCACCTCCGTCGAACTGGCCTGCCGTGCGCCCGCCGCCGGGAGGTCCGGCGAAGGCCTGCGCGATGGAGAGCCACCGGCCGGCCAGCGGCCCGGTGGCCTCCAGCGCGGTGTCGTCGCGATGCCTTCGCTGGGTGACGAGCAGGCAGAAGTCGAGCGCCGGGCCGGTGACCCGGTCGGGCGCACCATCGGGGCCCCAGGTCCAGACGGTGCCCTCCGGCGCGGTGAGCTCGACGCGGACGGGCTCCGTGGGCACCTCGAGGCCGTTGGCCATGTAGCTGAACGCCCGCGCTCCCACGCCGATGTGGGCGACGTGGCGCAACCGGGCCGAGGGCACACGGGTCACCCCGAGCGCGTCGGCGACGTCCTGACCGTGTGCCCAGGTCTCCATGATCCGCGCGGTCAGCGAGGAGGCCGCGCTCATGGGGAGGCCGAACCACGGCACCCGCACCGAGGGGTCGATCGCGGCGAAGGCAGCGACGAGGGCGATGCGTGCGCCGTCGAACCAGGACAGCAGCTCCGCTCCCGGCATCGGCCGGTAGCGCTCGGCGATGGTGTCCGGGGAGATCCGGCCGTCGGCGAGCATGGGCAGCACCTCGGCCGTGAACCCCTCGGGGTCGGTGGCCGAGCGCACCGCGACGTCGTCGAAGAACGCCAGATGGCTGATCTGGTCGCGGACGGCCCAGCCTGCGGCGGGAGTCGAGGCGTCCCACCCGGCCGGCCCGTCGGGCAGCTCGGCGATCAGCGACCTCAGGTCGGCCGTCTCCGCCTCGATGTCGGTGATCACGGACTCCATCGTCACGGCCACGGCTAGCGCCCCTTCCAGACCGGTGTGCGCTTCTCGCGGAAGGCGGTGGGACCCTCCTGCGCGTCGGCGCTGAGGTACACCGGCTCCCAGATCTCGTCGGCGAGGTCGTAGGCCTCGGCCAGGTGGTGGTGCGCGGAGAGGTACACCGTCCTCTTCGCCGCGAGCACGGACAGCGGCGCGTTGGAGGCGATCCGGAGGGCGAGCTCCTGGGTTCGTGCCCGCAGCTCCGCCGCGGGCACGACCTCGTTCACCATGCCCACCTCGCGGGCGCGCTCGGCCGTGATCGGGTCGCCGGTCATCAGGATCTGCAGCGCGAGCCGCGGCGGCAGCAGCCACGACAGCGGCGCCGCCCACGGCGAGCCGCGACCTACCTTGACCTCGCTGACCGCGAAGGTGGCGTGCTCGGCGGCGACGACGAGGTCGCACTGCTGGGCCAGCAGGAACCCGCCGGCGAAGGCGACGCCGTTCACCGCGGCGATGGTCGGCTTGACGACCTCGATGTTGCGCCCGAACTGCGGCGCGAAGTCGGGCGGCGGGACCGTGAGCGCCGTCTCCGACATCTCCTTCAGGTCCCCGCCGGCACAGAACGCCTTGTCGCCGGCCCCGGTCAGCACCAGGACCTTGGCCGAGTCGTCGTCGTTGAAGCGGCGCACCGTGTCGAACAACCCGTGCCGGACCGCGGCGTTGAGAGCGTTCCGTGCCTCCGGCCGGTTGATCGTCAACCAGGCGACCCCGTCGACGACCTCATAGATGATCGCTTCCTCGCTCACCGGTCCCCGTCCTGATCGGCGCCGGCCCTCCGATGTGAGGGCACGTTCACTCGCAGCACCTTACCCAGCGGGGTGTCATGATGGCCAGATGGCGCACCCGAGCGAACCCGCCACACCCCGGCGGCGCGATCCCGACCGGCGTGCCCGGATCCTCACCGCAGCTGCCGCGCTCGCCGCCCGGCGCGGTTTCCACGCGGTCGCGATGGACGAGATCGGGTCGGAGGCCGGCATCGTGGGCTCCGGTGTGTACCGGCACTTCAACAGCAAGCAGGACATCCTCGTCGCCCTGCTGGACCAGGCCATGGCGAGGCTGCAGTCCGAGGCCTCGGATATCCTGGCTGCCGCGCCTGACGACCGTACGGCACTGTCCTTGCTGGTCCGCGCCCACATCGCGGTCGCGATGCACGATCGCGACGTGCTCACCGTCTACCACCGCGAGGCCTACAGCCTGCCCGACGCCGACCGTCGACGGCTGCGGCGCGAGCAGCGGCACTACATCGAGGAGTGGGTGGCCGTGCTCGGGCCGCTGCGGCCGGAACTGGCTGACGGCGAGCTCCGACTGCTCGTGCACGCCGCGATCGGGGCTGTGCAGGCGACACTGTTCTACCGCAGTGGCCTGGCCGCCGACCGCCTGACCGAACTGCTCGACATCACCGCGCACGCCTGTCTCGGCGTCAGCCCGGCCACCGGTCGGCGAAGTGAACTCGAACTGACTAAACCTTGATTCGTCGCGCGCCGTTCGACATGCTCACCGCAGGTCCCGAGAGAGGAACCGGCAATGGAGCTGGACGTCACCACATTGCGCGGACGCCGCGCAGTGCACCGCTGGGGCTGGTCGACGACGACGGCCTGCGGATCATGGTCGACCGCTACAAGGACATCGTGAAGTCCGGCGGGAAGAACGTGTCCAGCATGCGGGTCGAGGCGGTGTTGCACGCTCATCCCGGCGTGCTGCGTGCCGCCGTGATCGGGCTCCCGCACCAGCGCTGGGGCGAGGCCGTGACGGCTGTCGTGGTGTCCCGCCCGGGGGCGGTCGCCGACGAGAAGGACGTACTCGGATTCTGTCGGGACCGCCTGGCCGGGTTCGAGCGGCCCAAGCGCGTCGTGTTCGCCGACGGCCTGCCCGAGACCGTCGGCGGGAAGGTCCTCACGTACAAGCTGCGCGCCCAACTCGCCGAGCTCTACGGCGGCTGAGCCGGAGTGTCGCGAAGCGAGACATCCGCCTCGCGCACGGCCGTGCTGGAGTATCCGGGGTGAGGGGACAGTCGATGGTGGCAGCTCCGATCGGGTCCGAGCTGATGCGCTGCCTGTTCCGCCCGGCCTCGGTCGTGCTGTTCGGCGCCTCGCCCGACCCCACGCGTCCGGCCACCCGGACACTGCGCAGCCTGCTGCGCGGCGACCACCCGCCGCGGCTCTACCCCGTCAACCCGCGCCACGGCTTCGTCGAGGGTGTCGCCTGCGTGCCCGACGCCGCCGCTCTGCCCGAGGCACCGGACCTCGCGATCGTCGCGGTGCGCGCCGAGGCGGTGCTCGACACGGTCGCGGCCGCGGCGGACCGCGGCACCCGGACGTTCCTCGTGTTCAGCTCCGGGTTCGCCGAGCTCGACGAGGCCGGTGCGGCACGGGAGCGGGCGCTGCGGGAGCTGGCACACGAGCGGGGGCTCGCCGTCGTCGGTCCCAACTCGCTGGGGGTCGTCGACTTCGGCGCCCGCTTCTACGGCACCTTCGGCTCGCTGGTCGACGGCGCGGACCTGGCCGCCGGACCGGTCGCGCTGGTCACCCAGAGCGGCGCCATCGGCAGCTACGTCTGCGCGATGGCCCACGCCCGCGGACTCGGCCTCTCGCACATGGTCAGCACCGGCAACGAGGCCGTGCTCGACGCGGCCCAGATCGCCTCGGCCGCCCTGGACGAGCCCGGCGTGCGAGCCGTCGCGCTCTACCTGGAGGGCGTGCGCAGCGGCCGCCACCTGACCGACTTCTTCGCCCTCGCGCGCCGGCGGAAGGTGCCGGTCGTGCTGCTGCGCGCGGGCGACTCCGAGCGCGGGCGGACCGCCGCCCGCTCGCACACCGGCGCGCTCGCCGGGTCGGCCCGGGTCAGCGACGCCGTGCTGCACCGCTACGGGGTGGTCGGCGTCTCCACGCCCGAGGACCTGGTTGTGGCCTGCCAGGCGGTGGTCGCCGAGCCCGCGTGGGGCGGGCGCCGGGTCGGGGTGCTGACCGGTTCCGGCGGGGGCGGGGTGCTGGTCAGCGACGCCTGCTCCCGGTGGGGGCTCGAGGTACCGGCGCTCGAATCCGGCACCCGCGACCGGCTGCGCGAGCTGCTCCCGGGCTGGGCGAGCGTCACCAACCCGGTCGACGTCACGGCCACGGTCCTGATCGACCCGCACTCCAGCCTGGACCGGTGCCTGCGCGTGCTGGCCGCGGACGAGGGGCTCGACGAGCTGGTCGTGTTCATGGGGGCCGGCGGCTCGTTCGGTCCGGGACTGGCCCGGCGGATCGTCGCCGAGCTGCCCACGATCGGGAAGCGGTGCTCGGTGATCTGGCTGGGCGCCTCGGCGGAGGTGATGGGCATCCTGCACGCGGGCGGGGTCCCCGTGTTCGTCGGCGTCGAGGAGTGCATCCGTCCGATGGCCCCGCTCGCCCGGGCCGGTGACGGCGGCCGGGACGTCGCCCCGGAGTCCGTGCCCGGCCCCACCCCGCCGGCGCTCGCCCGGTTCCTCGACGCCCGGCAGGGCGCCGTGCTCGACGAGGACGAGTCCAAGACCCTGCTGGAGCTGGCCGGAGTCCCCGGCCTGCCGCCGCGCCGCGTGTTGGCGGCCGAGCAGATCGCCACGGGCGCCGACCCGGGGCTCGCCTTCCCGCTGGCGGTCAAGGTGCTGGCCCGCGACATCGCGCACAAGAGCGCGGCGGGCGGCGTGGTGCTCGGGGTGCCCGACACCGCCGCGCTCGCCGCCGCGGTCACCCGGGTGCACGCCGCCGGCGTGGCTGCGGTCGGCGCCGGTCGGGTGCGTGGCGTGCTGGTGGAGCAGATGGCCCCGGCCGGCGTCGAGGTGATCGTCGGGGTGGCCACCGACCCGGTGTACGGCAGGGTCCTCGCCGTCGGGCCGGGTGGCGTGCTCGCCGAGCTCGTCGACGACGTCACCATCGTGCTGCCGCCTGCAGGCCCCGACGAGGTACGGGCCCGGCTGGCGGGCACCCGGCTGGCCCGGCTGCTGGCCGATGCGGATGCCGACGTCGACGCCCTGTGCGCGCTCGTCGCTCGGCTGGCGCGGCTCGTCGGCGCGGACGGGCGGACGGGGCTGCCCGGCGTCCGCGAGCTCGACCTCAACCCGGTCCTGGTGCACGCGGTCGGCCACGGCGTCTCCGTCGTCGACTGCCTGGCCGGACTCGACCGCGACGACCGGCCCGCAACCCGAGAGGAACCGCCCCGATGACGTGGAGAACCGGCATCACCGAACTGCTCGGAGTGCGCTACCCGATCATGCAGGCCGGCATGGGCGTGGCGGCCGGGGGCCGGCTCGCCGCCGCGGTGTCGAACGCGGGCGGTGTCGGGTGCATCGGCGCGTCCCGGATGACTCCCGAGGAGCTGGACCGGGAGATCGCCTTCGTGCAGGCGGCCACCTCGGCGCCGTTCGGGGTGGACTTCCTGTTCCCGGACCTGGGTGAGCGGACCGCGAGCCCACAGGAGGGCGCGTCGCACGCGGTGGACCCGAAACTGCGCGCGGAGATGCTCGAGGTCACCTACCGGCGGCGGGTGCCGCTGATCGTCTACGCGATGAAGCTCCCGGCGGGGGCCGCTGGTGAGGCCCACGAGCACGGCATCACGGTCATGACGCTGGTGGGCACCGCCCGGCACGCCGTGCGCGCCCAGCAGCTCGGCGCGGACGCGGTCATCGCCACCGGCACCGAGGCGGGCGGGCACACCGGCGCGGTGGCGCTGTCGGTGCTGGTGCCCGCCGTCGCGCGCGAGGTGGGCATCCCGGTGGTCGCGGCGGGCGGCATCGCGACCGGTGCCGGGGTCGCCGCGGCGCTGGCGCTCGGCGCCGACGGCGTCTGGGTCGGCACCCGCTTCCTGGCCACCCGCGAGTCCTCCGTGCACGACGACGTCCGCAAGGAGGTGGTCGCCCGCACCGAGGACCAGACGGTGATCTCGCGGGCGCTGTCGGGCAAGACCTGCCGGCTGGCCACCAACGACTTCACCGCCTACTGGGCCACCCACGAGCCCCGGCCCTTCCCGCAGCAGGCCGTGGAGATCAACCGGCAGGGCCTGGTGCTCAAGGGCCTGCGCGACGGCGACGTCGTGGGCTCCCCGATCCCGCTGGGCCAGTCCACCGCGCTCGTCGACAGCGTCGAGGACGCCGCGACGGTGCTGACCGACCTGGTCGGAGGGGCCGAGCGGGCCGTCGCCGACCTGGCCGCCCGGCTCGGGTCGAGGGTCGGCGCGTGAGCGGGACCTGTGTGGCCGGGATCGGGATGACGGAGTTCTCCCGGGCCAGCGGCCGCAGCGCCGAGCGGCTGGCCGTCGAGGCCGCCGCCGCGGCGTGCGCCGACGCCGGCCTGCCCACCTCGGCCGTGGACGGCATCGTGCCGTTCCCGTTCGGGCCCTCGGCCGAGGACCTGATCGCGGGCCTGGGGCTGCCCGACGTGACGTTCACCGGGGTCCCGCACCTGGGCGGGGCCAGCACGGTCGCCGGGCTGCGGCTCGCCGCGCTGGCGGTGGCGAGCGGTGCAGCCACCTGTGTGCTGGTGTTCGTCGCGCGCAACGGTCGCTCCGGGTCGCGGGTCGAGCAGCGGATCGGGGTGCTGCTGCCCGGCCAGCGCTACCGCCGCCAGCTGGAGCATCCGCACGGGTTCACCACGCCCGCGCAGTGGTACTCGATGATCGCCCGGCGGCACATGCACGAGTTCGGCACCACCCGCGAGCACCTGGGCGAGGTCGCGCTCGCCATGCGCGCACACGCCCAGCTCAACCCGCACGCGCAGATGCACGGGCGGCCGATGACGATGGAGCAGTACCGCGCCAGCCGGCCGATCGCCGAGCCCTACCTGCTGCTCGACTGCTGCCAGGAGACGGACGGCGCCGGCGCGGTGCTGGTGGTGGCCGCGGACCGGGCGCGCGACCTGCGCCACCGCCCGGTGCGCCTGGCCGGGCTGGCCGAGGGCCACCCGGACTCGCCCGACGACCTGGTGAACCGCCGCGACTTCTTCACCGTCGGGCTGACCAGGGCGGCACCGCGCGCGTTCGCGATGGCCGGGGTGACGCCGTCGGACGTGGACGCGGCGATGATCTACGACTGCTTCACCTTCGAGGTGATCCAGCAGCTGGAGGAGGCCGGGTTCTGCGCACGCGGCGAGGGCGGCCCGTTCGTGGCCGGCGGCGGCATCGCGCTCGGCGGGCGGCTACCGGTCAACCCGCACGGCGGGCTGCTCTCGGACGGGCACATCGCCGGGATGAACCACGTGGTGGAGGCGGTCGTGCAGCTGCGCGGCGACGGCGGGGAGCGCCAGGTCCCCGGGGCGGAGGTGGTCGCGGTGACCGGCTGGGGCGACATGGGCGACGGCGCCATCGCGGTGATGACGCGATGACCGGGCGGAACGCGCCCACGCCGCCGTTGCCCGACCCGGACGACCCTGTGCTGGGCGGGTACTGGGCCGCGGTCGCCCGCGGAGAGCTGGTCGTGCAGCGGTGCGCAGCGTGCGAGCAGGTGCAGTGGCCACCCCGCGACAGCTGCGGGCGGTGCGGCCCGGCAGAGCTGCGCTGGCTGCCCGTCGCGGGCACCGGCACGCTGTTCACCTGGACGGTGGTGCACCACACCACGGTCGCGGCCTACGCCGGCGCGCTGCCGTTCGCGGTCGGTGTGGTCGAGCTCGACGACGCGCCGGCCCGGATGCTGGGCCGGCTGCGCGGCGTGCCGCCGGAGAAGCTGGAGATGGACATGCCGGTGGAGGTGGCGTTCGAGCCGGTCGCCCCGGGCATCGCGCTGCCCGTCTGGCAGCCCGCCGGGGGCGGTCCCCGGTGAGCGGCGGGCTGGTCACGGACGAGGCGCGGGCCTGGATCGGGCGCAGCGACCCGCCGGTGACCGTCCACGTGAGCGCCACCGACATCGCGAAGTACTGCCACGCGGTCGGCGAGACCGCGCCCGAGCACTTCGACGAGGCCGCCGCGCTCGCCGCCGGGTACCGCGCGATCGTGGCCCCGCCGGGGTTCTACGTGGCCGTGCGAATCGGCGCGGCGCTGATCCGGCCCCGCACCGAGCTCGCCGAGGACGGCACCCCCGACGCCGACCTCCCCCCGGTCGCCGTGACGCAGGTGATGGCCGGGGAGACCCGTGCGCGATTCCCCGGCCGGATCCACGCCGGCGACCGGATCACCCTGGAGAAGACGATCACCGGGCTGACCGAGAAGTCCGGCTCGTCGGGCCCGTTCGTGCTGATGGGGCTGCGGCACCGGCTCACCAACCAGCTCGGCGAGGAGGTCGTGGTGGAGGACTACTCCCGGATCCTGCGATGAGCGGGCTCCCCCGGATCGGCGACCCGCTCGGGCCGGTCGGCCACCGGCCCGGCGCAGTCGAGCTGTTCCAGTACTCGGCCGTGCTGTGGAACTCCCACCGCATCCACTACGACGCCGACTACACCCGCGACGTCGCCGGCCATCCCGGGGTCGTGGTGCCGGGACCGCTGCAGGGCACCTATCTCGAGCAGCTGCTCACCGGCTGGGCCCGGCCGGGCCGGCTGGTCGAGCTGCGCTACCGCAACCGGGCGCCGGCCTACCTCGGCGATGAGCTGCTCGCCCGCGGGCGGGTGCTGGAGGTCGGTGCCGACGGCCGGACCGTCCGCTGCGAGGTCTGGCTCGCCACCGCGCAGGGCCGCACCACCACCACCGGCGATGCGACGGTCGAGCTGCGATGGACCTGACCCCCGCCGAGGACGCCTGGCAGCGCGAGGTGCGCGACGTGCTGCTGGAGCATCTGACCCCCGAGCTGCGTGCGGCGCTGCCCGGCTGGCGCGAGACCGCCGCCGCCGACCGCCACCCGGCCGTCCGCGGACTCCTGGCGGCGATGGTCGCGCGGGGCTGGTTCGGCATCGGGGTGCCGGCCGAGTACGGCGGCCAGGGCCGCTCCGCGGTCGACCAGTTCCTGTTCTTCGAGGCGTGCGACTACCTCGGCGCCCCGCACCCGGACCTGATGACCACCGTGTCGATCGGCCCGACGATCGCCCGCGTCGGCACCGCCGCGCAGCGCCGCCGCTGGCTGCCGGGCATCGTCTCGGGTGAGGTCGAGTTCGCGCTGGGCTACTCCGAGGACACGGCGGGCACCGACCTCGCGAACCTGCGCTGCCGCGCGGTGCGCGAGGGCGACGACTGGGTGATCGACGGCCACAAGCTGTGGAACACCGGCGCCCACCACGCCAGCCACGAGTGGCTGGCCTGCCGCACCGACCCCGACGCACCGCGGCACCGCGGGATCAGCATCATCGCCGTCCCGCTCGACAGGCCGGGCATCGCGGTCCGGGCGCTGCCCACCTGGGGCGGGCTGCGCACCAACGAGGTGACCTTCACCGGGGTCCGGGTGCCTGCCGACCACCTGATCGGCGAGGCCGGGCAGGGCTGGGCCCACGTCACCACCGCGCTCGCCCTCGAGCGGGTCGGCATCGCCGGCGTCGGCACGCTGCGCCGCCTGTTCGACGGGCTCACCGCCGAGCTGTGCACCGGCTCCGGACCGGACGGGGCCACCGCGGTCCGGCTCGCGGAGCTGGAGACCCGGGTGCGCGCGGTGCGCCTGCTCGCGCTGCGCACGCTGCGCGAGATCGACGCCGGCCGGCTGTCGGACGCCGACGCGGCGATGCTCAAGGTCACGGCCACCGAGCTGATGGCGGAGCTGTCGGACGCGGCCCTGGAGACCTGCGGGGAACGCTCCCGGCTGGCCCACGACGAGCCGGGGGCACCGCTGGGCGGGCTCGCCGAGCTGGCCTACCGCCGGTCGCCGTACCTGCGCTTCGGTGGGGGCACGAACGAGGTGCAGCGCACGATGGTGGCGCAGCGCCGCTACGGCCTGCCCACGTCGGCGCGGTCCGCGCCCGCCGCCGTCGAGCGGGTGTCGCGCCGGACGGGGGAGAGCCCTGAGCACCGCGCGCTGCGCGAGTCGGCGGCGGCCTTCCTCGGTGACCACGTCGACCGGCGGCGACTGGCCGACGGCGATGCGGGCCACCGCGACGCGCTGTGGGCGGCCGTGGGCGAGCAGGGCTGGCCCGCGCTGGCCGTCCCCGAGTGCCACGGTGGGGCCGGGGCGGCGCCTGCCGACCTGGCCGTCGTGCTCGCCGAGGCCGCGCGGGCCGCGCTGCCCAGCACCCTGCGCTCCACGGCCGCGGCGGCACTGGCACTGGCGCGGGCCGGCTCGCCCGAGCAGCAGCGGCAGTGGCTCCCCCGGCTGGCCGCAGGCGCCGCCGCCGCCGTTGGCACACCGTCCGGCCTGCCGGGACTGCGCGCGGACGGGCCGGGGTACCGGCTCGACGGCCACCTGCCCCGGCTGGACGACGCCGGGCCGGCCGCCGTCCTGGTGGCCGTCGCGGCCGACGACGCCGGCGGTCACCGGCTGGTCACCGTCGACACCGGAGCAGTCGGTGTCACCGTGGCGCCGCTGCGGTCGATCTCGGACGAATCGCTCGGCACCGTCGGGTGCACGGGGGTGGCGCTCGGGGCAGCGGACGTCTCGGCGCCGCTCGCGCCCGGCCGCGCCGACGACGTCGCCGACGTGTGCGCGCTGCTGGCCGCGGTCGAGCTGGTCGGCCTCGGCGAGGAGCTGCTGGAGCGGACGGTCGCCCACGTCAGCGGGCGCGAGCAGTTCGGCCGCCCGATCGGCAGCTTCCAGGCGGTGGCCCACCATGTCGCCGACATGGGCTCGGCGCTGGAGTGCGCGCGGCTGCTGGTCGGCGTCGCCCTCGCCGACCTCGGCGCCGGGCGCCCGGCGCGGCGGTCGGTCGCGGCGGCCAAGGCCCGCGCCGGGCGCGCCGCGACCGCGATCAGCAGGCTCGCCCACCAGCTGCACGGCGCCATCGGCTACGTGACGGAGTCCGACCTGTACCTGTACTCACGCCGCGCGACCGCCGTCGCGCTGTCGGCCGGTACGGCGTCCGAGCACCTGGCGCTCCTCGCGCGGCGCTACCGGGCCGGGCCGCCGAGCACCCTGGGTCTCGACGTGCTCGACACCTCCGGTCACCCGCACAGCCATAACCGTGCCCTGACCGCGCACCCTCGCAGCTGAACGGAGACACCATGCACCCCGACCTCGTCCCGCCGTCCCGACCGGCACGGCCGCTGTGAGCGTCACCGTCGACCGCGACGGCGCGGTCGCCGTCCTGACGCTGAACAGGCCCGACAAGCTCAACGCGCTCGACCACGCGATGCGCAGCGAGCTCGCGGAACGGGCCGCGGAGGTGCAGGCGGAGACCGCGGTGCGGGCGGTGGTGCTCACCGGCGCCGGGCGCGCCTTCTGTGCGGGCGGTGACATCGCGGCGATGAGCGCGCGTCCCGACGCGGTCCAGGCCCGCACCTGGATGCGCAGCGCGAACGCCTCCACCCTCGCGCTGCTGGCCATCGAGAAACCGCTGATCGTCGCGGTCAACGGCGTGGCAGCGGGAGTCGGCTTCTCGATCACCCTCACCGGTGACGTGCGGCTCGCCGCCGAGGGCGCCCGCATGATCGCCAGCTTCGCCAACGTCGGGCTGGTGCCCGACGGCGGCGGCCTGTGGCTGCTGTCGAGGATGGTCGGCCTGCACCGCGCCAAGGAGATGTTCCTGTTCGCCGAGACGCTCGAGGCGAAGCAGGCGCAGCGACTCGGCCTGGTCCGGGAGATCCACCCGGCCGGCGAGCTGCTGCCGGCGGCGATGGCCATGGCGCACCGCTTCGCCGAGGGCCCGACCCGGGCGTTCGGTCTCGGAAAGGCGCTGGCCCACCGTTCGGTCAGCGGCGACCTGGAGACCTACCTCGAGCTGGAGCTCGCGCACCAGACCCTGGCGATGGGGTCCGACGACCACCACGAGGGGATCAACGCGTTCCAGGAGAAGCGGGCCCCCCGGTTCCCCAGTCGCTGAGCGCCGGCTCCCGCCGGTGCTCCCGCGGACAGGACCAACTCCGCCTGACTCTTGACCGGCCTCGCATCGAGTGTAATTCTCCTGACCAATAGGTCGAACTAATTCGACGGATCAGGGGGCGGACGTGGCCGACATCGAGGTCCAGCCCGACGGGGTTGCCGTTCTCCCGGACGGTGCGCATCGTCTCCGGTGTCGAGCGCGAGCAGGTCGGACCGGGCGCCGTCACCGTGTACGCGACCTTCGCTATGCACGAGTTCCGGATGGACCGCACCCACGTCTGGGCCGGACGGCTCGAGTTCGACCTGGTGAGCCCCGCCGGTGACGGCGGGCTGCGGATGACCCGCAAGAAGGTGCTGCTCGTGGACCGCACCGGAGCCGTCCCGTCGATGGCCTTCCTGCTCTGAGCGAGCAGCCACACCCCCGACCCGAGAGGGCGCACGTGCGCAACGACCCGGCCCTGGCGGCCGTCACCGAGATCAGGCCCGGCCGCTATCCCGAGCTCGACGAGCTCGCGCTGAACTCCGCGGTGATCTCGGCGTTCCTCGACCAGTGGGAGGTTCGCCCCGGCGACATCGACGGGGTGCTGGCCGCACCGACCGGTGTGCTCACCGACGGCGGTGCGGACGTCGCGGTGCACGAGAAGGTCGCCGACGAGCTGGGCATCCGGCCGCGGTTCTCCCAGACGATGTACGCCGGCGGCGCGGGTTACGCGCTGATGGTCGCGCGGGCCGCGGAGGCCATCGCCGCCGGCCGCGCCGACGCCGTGCTGTGCATCTCCGCCGGCAAGTTCCCCAAGGTGGGTGCGGCCAGCGGCGAGAAGATCGCCAAGTTCGTCAGCCACCCCGAGTTCGAGTACCCCTACGGGACCTACATCCCGGTGCTCTACGCGCTGTTCGCGCAGCGCTGGATGGCCGAGACCGGCGCCACCGGCGAGGACCTGGCCGCGGTGGCGGTGGCCCAGCGACAGTGGGCGCTGCTGCACCCGGACGCGTTCATGCGGGACAAGGGCCCGTTGACCGTCGCAGACGTGCTGGGCTCGCGGATGATCGCGAGCCCGTTCCACCTCTACGACTGCTCGGTGCCGCTGGAGGGAGGTGCCGCACTGCTGGTCACCAGCGGGGAGCGGGCGCGGGCGGTCAACCGGCGCCCCGCCTACCTGCTGGGCTACGGGGAGGTGCACATGGAGGGTGCGGTCAGCATGCGGTCGACCTTCGACACCGGCGGCGCGACGGAGGCGGCCCGGCAGGCCTTCGCGATGTCCGGGCTGGCGCCCTCGGAGATCGACGTCGCCCAGCTCTACGACTCCTTCTCCGCAAACCCGCTGATGTACCTGGAGGAGTGCGGCCTCGCCGGGCGGGGCAAGGCTCCCGAGCTCTACCACAGCGGCGCCACCGCGCCCGGCGGGTCGCTGCCGGTCAACACCTACGGAGGGTTGATGTCGTTCGGGCACACCGGAGACGCGTCCGGGATGAGCATGGTCGTCGAGGGCGCGCTGCAGGTGATGGGTCGCGCCGGGGAGCGGCAGGTTCCGGGGACGTCCACGGCGCTGGTGCACACCCACGGCGGGATGCTCTCCGAGCACGCCACGCTGATCCTCGGCGACCGGGCGGAGTCCTGATGGCCCCCGTGAAGCCCGCTCCCGAACCCACCGCGCTGTCGGCGCCCTATTGGGCGGCGGCGGCCCGCGGGGAGCTTTCCGCACCGTGGTGCGAGCCGTGCGCGGACTGGGTGTTCCCGCCACGACCGCGCTGCCCGCGCTGCGGCGGTTCCGAGATGGGCTGGCGCGCGCCGGCCAGCACCGGTCAGGTCGTGACGTTCTCGGTGGTGCACCAGGCCGCCTACGAGGCCTACCGCGACGACCAGCCCTACGTGGTGGCGATCGTCGCGCTCGACGGCGGGCCCCAGCTGATGACCAACCTCGTGGACGTGCCCGACCTCGGTGCCGTCACGGTCGGGCAGCGGGTGGAGCTCACCTACGAGAAGCGGGGCCCCGAGATGCAGATACCCCAGTTCCGCCCGGTCGGCCGCAGCTGATCGGTGGGCAGCGGGCTCAGGTCGGCGCCCCTAGTAGGACGGGATGCGGGCGGCCCGGGCCAGCGTGGCCTCGGCGAGCTTGACGTGTGCGGCGTCGACGAGGACCCCATCGACACCCACGGCGCCGAGGCCCCGGGCCTCGCCGTGGCGGTAGGCCGCGACGTTGCGTTCGGCCCGGGCGATCTCGTCGGGGGTGGGTGCGTAGACGTCGTTGGCGATCGCGACCTGACTCGGGTGGATGGCCCACTTGCCGGTGTAGCCGAGCATCGCGGCGCGGCGGGCGTCGCGCTCGTAGCCCGCGGTGTCGCGGTAGTCGGGGTACGGGGCGTCGACCGCGTCGATGCCGGCGATCCGGGCAGCCACGAGAACCTTGGCGCGGGCGTAGTGCCAGAAGTCACCCGGGTACTCCCCGACGGGCACGAAGTTGGTGTCCACCCGCGCTCCCTGGGAGACCGAGAAGTCGCCCGCGCCGAAGATCAGCGCGTCCAGCCGGGGGCTGGCGGCGGCAATCGCCTCGGCGTTGGCGAGACCCTCGACCTCCTCGATCAGCACCTCGAGGCGGATCCGTTTCGTCATCCCGAGCTTGGCCTCGAGCTGGGTGAGCAGGACGTCCACCCACCACACGTCCCGGGCGGTGCGCGCCTTGGGCACGATGATCGTGTCGAGGTGTTCACGGGCGCCGGTGACCACCTCGATGATGTCGTCGTGGCACCAGGTCGTGTCCAGGCCGTTGACGCGCACGGCCCGTGCGGTGCGGCCCCACTCCAGCTCCCTGAGCGCGGTGACGGCCTTGGGTCGGGACGCCTCCTTCTGCGCGGGGGCGACGGCGTCCTCCAGGTCCAGGAAGACCAGGTCGGCGCCGGCGGCGGCGGCCTTGGCGAACATGCGCTCGTTGCTCGCGGGTGTCGCCAGCTCGGAACGGCGCAGAATCCCGGACATCGGACTCCTCAGAGCACGCCGCGGGCGCGCAGGTCGTCGATCTCGTCGGTGGACAGGCCCAGCAGCTCGCCGTAGACCTCGTGGTTGTGCTCACCCAGCCGCGGCCCAAGGTGCTCGATGCGGCCGTCGGCGCCGGAGAAGCGGGGCACGGGCGCCTGCACCGTCATCGCGCCGAGTTCGCCGTCACCGACCTCGACGAACACCCGGCGGTGCACCAACTGCTCGTCGGCCACCAGCTGGGTGATGTCGTAGACGGGCGCGGCGGCCACCTGCGCCGCCTCGAAGACCGCCATCGCCTCGTCGAGCGTCCGGGCGGCCACCCAGTCGGCGACGACCCGGTCCACCTCCCCGGCCCGCGCCAGGCGACCCTGGGGGTCGGCGAAGTCGATGTCGTCGGCGAGGTCGGCGCGGCCGATCGAGCGGAAGACGCGAAGCGCCACGGTGGGCGAGCTGCCCGACATCGCCAGCCACCGCCCGTCAGAGGTGCGGTAGGTGTTGCGGGGCGCCGAGATGTCCCACCGGTTTCCCGCGCGCGTGGGAACCAGTCCCAGCTGGTCGTAGCCCAGCAGGGTCTGCTCCAGCAGCCGGGTGAGCGGGTCGATGAGGTTGACGTCGATCAGCTGTCCCGGCACGCCGTGCACGTCGCGGTGGTAGAGCGCCATCAGCACGGCGTACGCGGCGTTCAGCGACGCGACGCCGTCGGCCAGCATGAACGGCGGCAGCGTGGGCGGCCCGTCGGCCTCGCCGGTGATGTCGGCGAACCCGCTCATCGCCTCCCCGAGCGTGCCGAAGCCGGGGCGCTCGGCCTTCGGCCCGGTCAGCCCGTAGCCCGTGACGTGCAGCATCACGATCCGGTCGTTCACGGCGCGGAGGCTGCCGTAGTCCAGCCCCCACCCGGCGAGGGTCTGCGGGCGGGTGTTGGCCACCACCACGTCGGCGTGCTCGACGAGCCTGCGCAGCAGGCCCTGGCCCTCCGCCACCCGCAGGTCGAGTGTGACGGCCCGCTTGTTGCGTGACACCGACTTCCACATCAGGCCGACGCCGTCGCGCTGGTGGCCCCACGAGCGGATCGGGTCGCCGCCCGTTGGCTGCTCGACCTTGATGACGTCGGCGCCGAACTCGCCGAGGTAGGTCGCGGCCAGCGGGGCGGCCGCGAGCGTGGCGAGGTCGAGGACCCGCACGCCGTCGAGCATGTTCACGAAGTGGCCGACCGCAGGTGCGCCGACGCCTCCTCGTCGGCGCGCTGCCACAGCTCCACGGCCATGGGCTGCTCGCTCTCCTCCAAGATGTGCCCGACGAGACCGATCGCCCGGGCCATCACGCCGAGCCCGCGCACCACCTTGGGCGGCAGGCCCAGCTCGTTGGTCAGCGCCCCGATCGCGCCGGTGGCGTTGATCGGCAGCGCCCGGTCGTACACGTGCTCGGCCTCGGCGCCGACCAGCCTCATCAGCGCAACGTACCGGCCCGACAGCCCGTTCTCCTCGGCGATCGCGAACAGCCGCGGGGTGCGGGGGTCGATCGGCTTGTGCAGCGGGTGGCCCAGCCCCGGGATGATCGCCCTGCGCTCCCGGACGCCGGCCACGATCTCCGCGGCGACCGCGGGGAGATCGGTGCTGCCGTCGGCCAGCGCCGCGTGCAGCATCGACGCCGCACCCTCGGTGGTCCCGACGAACACCGAGCCCAGCCCGCACAGCCCGGCCGCCACGGCCGCCTGCAACGACTCCGGTGCGCCGGCGTAGGTCATCCGGGCGGCGATCACGCTCGGGGTCAGCCCGTGTTCGACCAGCGTGATGAGCAGCGCGTTGTAGACCCGCGACTGCTCGGGCGTCGCCTCCCGCCCGGTCAGCTGCAGGAACGAGAAGTCGGCCAGGTTCATGTGGCCGAGGATCTCGCCGGGGAGGTCACGACCGCGGACGACGATCCGGTCGGAGGTGCTCCAGGCGATGTCGGACCGGATCGGCCGCGGCGTGCGGGACATGCGGGGTTCCTCTCGGGCGAGCACGGTCAGACGACGGCGGTGGGGCGTTCGAGACCGAGGTGGTGGCGCAGCGTCGGGCCGCCGTAGGCGGTGCGGAAGAGGCCGCGGCGCTGCAGGTGCGGCACCACCATGCGCGTCACGTCCTCGAACGCCCCGGGCAGGTGCGTCGCCGCGAGCACGAACCCGTCGCACGCGCCGCCGTGGAACCACTCCGCCATCTGGTCGGCCACCTGCGGGCCGGTGCCCACGAACCGCGGGCCCTGCAGCAGCGTGGCACGGTGCCCGGCGAGGTCCCGGACGGTGACGGTATCGCCGCCGATGTGCGTGCGCAGGTTCTGCACCAGGCCGCGGATGCCCGAGACGGACCCGATCAGCTCGTCGGTGACCGGGTCGTCGAGGTCGTGCACCGAGAAGTCGTAGTTCATCAGCTCGGAGAGCAGGGTCAGCGACGCCATGGGGTGCACCAGGTCGTTCAGGAACACCTGCTCGCGCTCCTTGGCATGCGCCTCGGACTCCCCCACCACCGCGTAGGCCATCGGGCACAGCTTCACCGAGCCCGGATCGCGCCCGGCCGCTGCGATGCGCTCCTTCTGGTCGGCGTAGTGGCTGCGCGCGACCTCGACGCCCGGGTCGCCGGTGAAGATCAGGTCGGCCCAGCGCGACGCGAACTCCCGGCCGCGGCCCGACGACCCGGCTTGGATGATCACCGGGCGTCCCTGGGGCGTGCGTGGCACCGTCAGCGGCCCGCGGACGTCGAAGTACTCGCCGTGGTGGTTGAGCTCGTGGACCTTCGACGGGTCGGCGTAGACCCCGCCCTCCCGGTCGTGGACGACCGCGCCGTCCTCCCAGGTGTCCCACAGTCCGGCCACGGCGTCGAGGAACTCGTCGGCGCGGTCGTAGCGGGCGTCGTGACCGAGGTGGGCGTGGACGCCGAAGTTCTGCGCTTCGCTGTCGTTGACCGAGGTCACGACGTTCCACGCGGCCCGACCACCGGAGAGGTGGTCCAGCGTGGCGAACGTGCGCGCCACGTGGAACGGCGGGTAGTAGGTGGTGGAGTAGGTGGCACCCAGCCCGATCCTCGACGTCGCCTGCGCCAGCACCCCCAGCACGACCGAGAGGTCCAGCTTGACCGGCCTGGCTCCGTGCCGCACGGCCTCGGCCACCGACCCGCCGTAGATGCCCGGCATCGCGAGCCGGTCGTCGAAGAACATCAGGTCGAAGCAGCCCTCCTCGAGCTGGCGCCCGATCTTGGCGTAGTACGAGGCGTCGAGGTAGCCGTGCTCGGTGGCGGGGTGTCGCCACGACCCTGCGTACACCGAGGTACTGCCGGCCTGCATGAACGCGACGAGCGACATCTTGTCGGTGCGTGGAGCCATCCCTGCACTCTCACATCTGATATGCCAGATTTCAAGTATCAGATGTAGTGTGACCGCGTGACGCGACGTGACTTCGGCATCTCCGGGACCGTCCGGGAACGGGCCGCCCGCGAACTGCGGGACCGGATCCTCACCGGGGTCCTGCCCGCGGGCAGCCGGGTGGACATCGACGCGATCACCGAGGAGTTCGCCACCAGCCGCACCCCCGTCCGGGAGGCGCTGCTGGAACTGTCGTTCGAGGGACTCGTTCGCGTCGCGCCGCGCAGCGGGGTCACGGTCGTCGGCATCGGTCCGCAGGACGTGCTCGACAGCTTCGCGATCCTCGGCGCGCTGGCCGGCAAGGCCGCCGAGTGGGCGGCCGAGCGCATCGACCCCGCGGGGGTTGCCGAGCTCCGGTCGCTGGCCTGCGAGGTGGCGACGAGCGCCGGCAGCGCCGCGATCGTCGACGCCAACTGGCGGCTGCACCGCCGCATCCACCTGGCCGCCGGATCACCCCGACTGGAGGCCCAGATCCGGCAGGCCGTGCGCGTCGTCCCGTCCAATTTCTTCGAGCTCATGCCCGCCCAGGAGGACCACTCGCTGGCCGACCACGACGACCTCATCACCGCCCTCGCCGAGGGCGATGCGGCCCGGTCGCGGACCGTCGCCGAGCGCCACGTGGTCGACGCCGGGCGATCGCTGGCCGGCTGGCTCGGTGGCGGCTCGGCTTCGCTGCGGACGCTGACCCGAATGCCCGCACCGGTCAGCGACACGACCGCTCGGTGAACGCCGCGGCGAGGGCGGCCTGACCGCGTTGCGACGATCGTGGCAGTTGAGTGTGTGGGCGGATTCTGGGGATCATCGCAACACTGGTGTCCTGGCCCTGGTGCGGAGGAGCATGGCGAGGCGCTGGGCCGGGCTGTCCCATCCGAGGGTCTTGCGGGGCCAGGTGGCCACACCGAAACGGATGTCGGCGGGCCGCGGCTGGCGCCGTAGCCCACCATCTCCGGGGCCAGCACCCGGTAGTCCCGGGCCAGCACCGGCATGGTGAGCCGCCCCGTCCGGCCACGCGCTCACCCCGGGCCCGACCCGTGCAGCAGCACGACGGTCCGCGCGCTGGCCCCGGCCTCCAGGTAACGGTGCGGATCCCGCCGACGTCGACGAACTTCCCGGCCAGCTCGGTGGCCACCACGGTGGTGTTCATGACTTGCTCCCCTCGAACATCACCCGCGGCCAGGGACTCGTAGAGGGCGCGGTCAGCGGCGGTGTCGGGGCGCAGGTGCCAGTTCCGGTCGACGAGGAACGCGTGCCACCAGCTCGACGACGCGACCAGCGCCACCCGGTGCGGCCCGTCGCCCAACGCCGATGCACTGCCGCGCCGAGCGCGTAGCAGCGCGCCGGTGTGGGGCCAGGCGGGTCCAGCCGCTCGGTCGCGATGTCGGCGAACTTCGCGATGGCGCCCTTGCCGGCGGTCACGCGCCAGCCCTAGCAGTTCACCGCCATCCGCAGCACGGGGTAGGGGAACTCGGTGCCGGCGTTGTCGTGGTCGAGCTGAGTGTTGGCCATCGCGTGCGGGAACGGCACGCCCTCGGGCTTGCGGTAGGAGTAGGCGATGTCGAACCCGGCGTCGAGCAGGCGACACGCGACCTCCCGGCCGATATCGGGAGCGCGGCGCATCAGCATCGGCATGTCGAACGGGCGGCCCCACGGGTTGGGCACCCCGCGCGAGCCGGCCGGTTCCGGCCGCCGGATCTCCATATCCTCGTAGGCCATCAGGCAGAACGACGGCACGACCTCCTCGCGGAAGGTCTCGTACTGGTCGTCGCCCGATACCAGGACGACGTCGGGCGCGAACGCGTCGAGGGCCTCGCGGCACCTCGCCATCCGGCGGCCAGCTCGGCGCGGTGCCGTGTCGCGGCCGCAGTGCCGCCGTCGTCGCCCCAGTCAGTGCGCATCCGCTCCGGCCAGTTCGCCGGGTCCTTCTGCTCGGCAGGGATGTCCGGATCCGAGAGCGTGCCGCAGGATGTCGGCCATGTGCTCGTCGGTGACCGCGAGCGGCGGGCAGTGCGTCAGGCCGAGGCCGAGGATCTCGCCCACGAGGGGCCTCCCGTGTCGTGGACCGCGCTATCCCGGTAGATGGCGGCGATCATGTCCAGTGCGTTGTCACGACCGATGGGATCTGCGCAGGTCGTCGTCGAGGCCGTCGAGGCCGGCCACGCAGGGGTCTCCAGCGCGGCGAACGGGTAGCCGGTGCCCAGCACGACGTGACCGGGACCGAACCGGGCGACCGCACGCCTCAGGCTGTCGGCGTCGTAGGCCAGCGAGTCGCACCACAGGTCCCGGGCACGCACCGTGGGTAGGCGCTCGCCCGCGCGGCCTACGAGCAGCTCCCCGCGGTCGAGGCGGGGCAGCACCGCCGGCAGTGCCCCGCCGGCGTGGGCGAGGCACAGCCGCATCCCGGGCCGCCGCTCCCGGCTGATGAGCAGGGCTGCCGACGCGGCAGCGGCCTCGCCCGGCATCCCCACGTCGAACCCGATCCCCAGGCCGCTGTGACGGCACCCAGGCCGAACAGCTGGCCGCCGCCCGGCCCGACCAGCTCCGCGAAGAACTCGTTCTGGGCGGCGGCCAGCACGACGGTCCCGTCGGCGGGCTCGCCGTGACACAGCGTCACAGGGATCGGCGATACGAGCTGCGCCGCCATGCCCTCGACGTCCACTCGGCCAAGCGGCCAGACGGCGCTCCGCCGACCAGCACCGGTTGTCGATCTCCCCGTACGGGCGCCCGGCGAGCAGGATGCGGGCGCTAGTCTCGTCGATCCGCTCCGTCCAGGGGCCACCGGCCGGGGTGGCCGGACAGGACGGGGAGGGTGAGCGCGATCGCGTGGGTGTGCACTCGATCGTCCTGGCGGGCATGGCCTTGGCGGTGGGCACGACGCTGGGACTGCGGATCCTGCGCGACCGTGGGCTGGTCGAGGTCCGTACCGGGCGGCGGGAGTTCGTCGCCTCCCTGCCCCACACGCCCGGCTGGGCAGGCTCGACCTGTGGTTCTCCGACACCGGCCGCGATCCGTCGGAGCTGTTCGAGGCCCGCTCCCATCTCGAGGACCTGCTCACCAGGATGGCCCTCGACCGCGCCGGGCCCGAGGACATGCGCGACATGGACTGGGGCGCTCGACGAGATGCATCGCGCCACCGACGCGGCGGGGCTACCTCGCGGCCAACCTGCGCCTGCACCGGGCGCTGGCCCGGGCGTCGCGACTCGCCGTACTCGCCGACGTGCACGAGACCTTCGTGACGTTGATCGACGCCGGCCTCGTGCGGGCGGTCCTTGTCGGCGGCACCGATGACCTCCTGCGGCACAACATCGATGTACACCGGGGGATCGTGTCCGCGGTACGTCACCGCGACGGCGAGGCACTCGACGAGGCTCTGCGACTGCACCGCCACGACCTCGTGCGCGAGACGACCCCGCCCACTCATCCGCTCCCGGGACCTGAGCGGTCCATCTCGGCGCGGGCTGATGTCACGGCGGCGACGCCTCCGGACCCGACTCCCCCGGGAACAGCTCGTCGGTGTGGCCCAGGTAGCCCAGGGCGAGGAACAGGTACGCGTCGGCCATCTCCAGCGCCCTCCCAACGGCCGGGCTGACCGCGGCGGCCTGCTCGGACAGCAGGCCCGCCCGCAGGGCGACGAGCCGTTCGCGCTGGAGGTCGGGCAGGAACCCGAGCACCGGCGGGGCCGCCTGCGCCGGCGTCTGCACGGTCGTCACAGGTTCCCTCCCAACGTCACGGTGGGCCGCTCGTCGACCGACCGGCTGTCGAAGATCCGCTTGGTCTTCAGCTCGTAGCGCGGCAGCGCCCCACTCGGGAGGACCTCGGTCTCGAGCCGGACGCCGAGGCTCTCGCGGAGGTGCCCACCGAGCGCGCGGCCCAGGTCCGCCGCCTCGGCTCCCGGGGTCGCGGCCTCCACCTTCACGAGCATGCGGTCCATCCCGTCGACACGGCTGATGTGCAGCTCGTAGTGGTTGGACAGGCCCGCCACCTCGCCGACCAGGTTCTCCACAGCCGTCGGGTAGACGTTGACGCCACGGATGGTGACCATGAAGTCGGCGCGGCCGAGCACGGTGCCGGGCATGTGCTTCCACGTCCAGCCGCAGCCGTGGTCGGGGGCATCGTCGATGCGCACCAGGTCGTGGGTGCGGTACTTGATGAACGGCTGCGCGAAATGCGTGTAGCTGGTCAGCACGTGCTCGCCCACCGCGTCCGACGACGTGACAGGCTCGCCGGACGCCGGGTCGACGGAGTAGGAGTGGCAGACGTCCTCGATCACGTGCACCCCGCCGCCCCACTCGTTGCAGGACTGGCCGATGAACAGTGCCTCGCCCACGCCGTAGGCGTCATAGACCTGCTCGGCCCCCCACGCCCGCTTCAGCTGGTCGCGGGTGGCGGGGATGGAGAAGCCGGCCTCGCCGCCACCGGCGAGCATGCGCACCCCGGCGTCGCGGACGTCGAGGCCCTCGCGCTTGGCCACCTCGGCGAGGTGCAGCAGGTAGGTAGGCGTGCCGCAGACGACGGTGGGCCGCCGCTCCAGGATCTGCCGGACGCGCTGCACACCGGTCGCCCCGCCGCCGGAGACGATCGTCAGCCCGAGGTTGCGGGCGCCCCAGTAGAAGCTCCAGAGCCCGATCCACATACCGAAGTCGAAGCAGAAGTACATCGAGTCCGACGGCCGGATCCCGTGGTCCCACATGCCGTAGCAGTACTGCGACCCCGCCTTGTGCAGCTCGTAGTGGGTGAAGGCCTCGTTGAGGAACCGGCCGGTGGTGCCGGTGGTGTGGAAGTACTGCTGCCACGTCTCCGGCCCGCGGGCGATGCCGCCAAACCCGTCGGCGCTGGCTTCCTGGTCGGCCACGTAGTGTGGCTTGTCGGTGAAGGGCAGCTTGTGGTGGTAGTCGTCCCAGGTGCGGATGTCAGCGGGCTTGACCCCGGCCGCGTCGTAGATGCGACGGTGCAGCGGCGAGTTCTCGTAGGCCCAGCCGACGAGGTGGCGGATGCGTTCGAGGTGCAGCGCGTCGAGCGTCTCGCGCGGGGCGGTCTGGGTCGGCGCGTTCCAGAACCGGGCCTTCTCCGGTGCGGTCATGGTGTCCCCTACCGGCCCTGCCACTGCGGCGGGCGCTTCTCGAGGAATGCCAGCGCGCCCTCACGGTGGTCCTCGGTGGTCTTGAGCACGCTCTGCCCCAGCCGCTCCAGCTGGCGCCCGGTCTCGGCGTCGACATCGGTACAGGTGTTGAGCACGAGCTTGGCCATGCCCAGCGCCAGTGGCGCCATCGTGGCGAGCCGGCCGGCCATGGCGACGGCGGCCTCCAGCGCGCCGCCGTCGGCGACCACCTCGGTGGCCAGCCCCAGCTCCAGGGCTCGCGGCGCGCGCAGCGTGCCGCCGAGCATCACGAGCTCCTTCGCCCGTCCCAGCCCGACGTGGCGAACGAGCCTCGAGCAGCCGCCCGAGCCGGGGATCAGGCCGACCTTGGCCTCGGGCATGACGAACCGGGCACTCTCCCCGGCCACCCGGAAGTCGCAGGACAGGGCGAGCTCGAACCCGCCGCCCGCGGCGACCCCCTCCACCGCCGCGATGACCGGCACCTCCATGGCCTCGACCGTGTCGAACACGTCGTGGATGCCACGGGCCAGTGCGCGGAACCCGCGCGTGCCCATCGCGGTGAGGTCGCCCATCTCGCTGACGTCCTCGCCCGCGGAGAACCCGCGACCGGCCCCGGTCAGCACCAGCACCCGGACCTGCGGGTCACCGGCGGCGTCCTCGACGGCATCACGCATCTCCGAGCGCATCCGGGAGTTCCACGCGTTGAGCCGGTCCGGGCGGTTCAACGTCAGCACGCGGACCCCGCCCGCGCGCTCCTCGACCATGAGGTGCTCGTAGCCCATCAGGCACCGTCCGCGGCCGGGGCGAGCGTGAGCGCCACCGTAGCGACGACCGTTCCACTGGCCTTCCTGACCTCAACGCCGGCGTCCGTGGGGACGACAAGCAAGACATCGCCGGGAAACACCGGGGCTGATAGCCGGGCAGTCGCCGAACGCAACGCAGCCGGGCCGAGCTGCGCGACGACGGCGTCGAGAGCGAGGGCAATGGTCAGCGGGCCGTGCGCGATCACAGAGGGCAGGCCGGCGGCCTTCGCGAACTCCTCGTCGACGTGCACCGGGTTGTAGTCGTCGACAGCGCCCGCGTACCGGGCGATCTGCACCCGATTCACCGGCCCTCGGGTGCACTCCTCGATATTCACGCCTGGGCCACCCTCTCGACGAAGGTGATCGACTGGCGCTGCACCAGGGCGCCGTCGCTGCCCGTGTACTCGGCGACGACCACCCCAAACTGGTTGGAGCCCTTGGTGAACACGTCATCGACAGTGACCCGGACGTGCACGGTCTCGCCCGCGACGAAAGGTCGCTCCCACTCGTAGCCGAGCCCGCCCAGCAGCGCCCGCGACAGGTCCATTCCCAAGCCGTCCACGACCGTGGTCTCGCCTCCGACCGTCGCGGCGAACGAGGGGACCAGGGTGGCGGTTCGTGCCCCGCTGTCGGTTCCGAGCGCACCGGTCAGGCGGACCAGCAGCTCCGGTGTGACCGCCAGATCCGCCTCCGCCAGGGTGCGCCCCTTTGCGCCTTCGTCCACGTCGACCTCCGTGTCGCTGGGGGGCCACGTTTTGCCCAACCCCTTGGTCGGGAGAATGTCTGGGTGGGCGCAGGCACGTCAAGAGGTGACCACCATTTAATTCGCCCGACCCGTCGGTTGACGAAACGCCAGGGTCGTGGATATGGTCCACGTCACTACGATGGAAGGAGTGCCGGTGACGGTCACCGAGGCGCCGCAGCGGGTCTACCGCGAAGGCGATCCCGACATGCCGGAGGAGTTCCACCAGCTCCTGGTGCGGATGCTGAGCCATCACCTGGAGAACTCCACCAACCCCCACTACACCGAACTGCTCGGCAAGCTCTGGAACAGCTGCATGACGCTGTGCCCAACTGAGCGGCTCAAGACCACCTTCGCGAAGCTCATGGCCCAGGAGGTGGAACACGGCGTGATCACCGCCCGGATCCTGGAGGGCCTGGGCGTCGGTCCGATCGACGCACCGATCAAGCAGTACCTGTTCCACCTGCCCATCGACACGTTCTGCGACTTGGCCTACTTCAACGGCCTGGGCGACCGGGTGGGCTGCTACATCGGCGAGACCTGGGAGGGCGTGCCCTACGAGCCGCTGCTGTCCGTCGCCGAGCGACTGCACAAGGACGAGGTCTTCCACGCCACGTTCGGCATGAGCAACCTCAAGCGCATCTGCTCGACGCCCGAAGGCCTCGATGAGGCGAACGAGAAGATCAAGATCTGGTGGCCGGCGGCGCTCGACATGTTCGGCCGCTCGGATTCGGACTTCTCCGACGCCTACGTCCGCTGGGGCCTGCGCACCAAGAACAACGAGGACCTGCGCCATGAGTACATCGCCGACACCCGCCCGATTGTGGAGGCGATGGGCATCGAGGTGCCCGCCGACACCGCGAACCGGCGGTTCCTCTGATGAGTACCGCGGACCCGCTGCTGACCCGCGCGCGCAGCGGGTGGCGGGTCCAGGTGACCCGGCCGGACCCGAAGGTGTCGCTGTTCGAGGTGGCGCTATCCGACTACAGGGAGTTCTTCTTCGTGGCCGTCGGAGAACGATCGGTCTCGGTCACCATGTACGACACCAGCGACGCGACCTACCCCGAGCCGCAGACGTTCATCTTCGCCAAGCCCTACGGCTGGGACAGCGGTCTGTCCGACGAGGAGGCCCTGCTGCAGGTGTGGCAGGCCGTCGGGGTGCAGCGATGACGGTGCGGCGATGACCAGCTTCACCGTCAAGGGCTCACGCAACGGGAGCCTTGTGCACATCACATGGACCGACGGGGAGATCAGCGGCGACTTCCCCACGGTGGACCTGCTGCTAACCGAGGCCGAGCTGGTCCCGATCCTGCACGCGGACGCCTACGCCGCCCGGGCCATGCCCGACCTCGACGGGCTGGCCGACGCGCCGCTGCGCGACCCGACCACGGCCTACCGGCTGATCGCGCACGTGATGGACAGTGTCCGCGAGACGACGGGCGACGCACCCGTCCAGACCTGAGCGACGAGCCCGACCGGCACGACGGCACAGAGCTCCGGTGCACCCGGCGCGATGAGCGGATAGCAGGTCGCCGGCACGACGCTGCGGTCGGGTGAATCGGGGCGGTGACCAACCTGCCCATCTCCCGCGAGCTGATGCACCGGCGGCACTGGTTCCCGGCCGCGGTGTCGAAGATCGATCTTCAACACGGTGTACCTCGACCCGAATCGCGACGTGGGGCACAAGCTCGGCCAGACCATCTACGCCTTCATTCTGCAGGCCTCGTACGGTGTCTGGAAGGGCGGCAAGGACGGCCTGGTCACGAGCGTCCGCTCCCTGCGCAAGCGCGACCTCACGATCTTCCGCCCGCGCGCTGACGTGTACGCCGAGATCCTGCTGCTGGCCGTCCTGTGCGCGACCGTGCTGTACTTCGCCGGCTGGACCGGGCTGCTCGTCGGCGTCGCGACGATGGTCTTCTCCAAGCTACTGGTGGAGGGCTTCAACTACCTCGAGCACTACGGCAGGGTCCGGGCGCCCGGCGCACCAACAGTGCGCAGATGCCGAGCGCCTTCCTCTGCTTCGTCTGTGCGCTGGTGCCCCCGCTGTGGACGAGCTACATCGCCAAGCCGTGGCTGCAGGACTGGGATACGGGGTTTGCCTCCCCCGACGAGCAGCGCATGGCGATGGACGAGAACCGGAGGATCGGCTGGCCCGAGTGGCGAGATCCCGTTCCCGCACAGCTGCACCGTGGGTACCTGCGGCACCTGCAAGTCCCGGCTGGTCAGCGGCAAGGTCCGGGAGATCACCGACTCCCCGATCGCGCTGTCGTCTCAGGAACTCAAGGACCGCTTCATCCTCCCCTGCCAGTCGCTGGCGCGCGGGCCCGTCGAGCTCGACGTCGCCGACCTCGCCGACATGCCCGGCCATCCGCTGGTGCACACCGACGTCGAGATGGTGGCGCGGCGCGAACTCACGCACGACATCCTGGAGGTCACCGTCCGGGTCAACGAGCCGTTGCCTACTCGGCGGGCCAGTACGTCGAGCAGAGCGTCCCGGGGCTGTCCGGCCCGCGCAGCTACTCCTTCGCCACGGGCGCGGCCGACCGCCCCGAGGACGAGTTCGCCTTCTTCGTCCGCCGGACCCCCGGTGGCGAGTTCACCGAGTGGCTCTTCGCCGACGACCGGACGGGCACGAGACTCGGAGTGGTCGGACCGTTCGGGAACCTGGGGCTGCGCCCGTCGGCCGTGCCCGTGCTGTGCGTCGCCGGGGGCAGTGGGCTGGGCCCCCATCAAGTCGATCCTGGAGGCCACCCGCGACGACGGCGTCCAGCGCGAGGCTCCTGTTCATCTTCGGGGCCCGCAGCACACGCGACCTGTATTGCCTAGAGGAGTCCGAGACGCTGGCCGGGTCCTGGGACGCCGACTACACGTTCGTCCCCGTGCTCTCGGAGGAATCGGCCGACTCGGTCTGGACCGGGGCCCGCGGCATGGTCACCGACGTCATCGCCGGGCTGCTCGCCGAGCTGCTCGCGTCGTGCGACGCCTACGTCTGCGGCCCGCCGGCGATGGTCGACGCGGTCGAGGAGCAGCCGCGAGCGCTGCGTCCCGGGGCAGCTTCTTCTACGCCGACCGGTTCCTGGACAAGAAGACCCAGCGGAAGGGGTGAGCGGTCAGGGCGCCAGCCCCTCCGCCGCCTCTGCCAACTTCTCGACCCCTTCGCGTTCCAGGGCAGGTAGTGCGGCTGCGATGTGGCGCACCGCCGCGAGGCGGTCCGGGGCAGGGGAGTCCCCCAGCCCGGCCGCGGCCACCGCCGACCAGGTCGCCGCGATCTGCTGGTAGACGTCGCGCGCAGCGCGGACCACCGGATCGGGGATCTGCCCGGCGAGATCGGCGAGGAACTCTCCCTGAAGGCGGCGGAACAGCCCGCCGCCAGTGCCGGCCTTCTCCACGAACACCCGCAGGGTGAACAGCGCCTTCTCCAGCTCCGGCCCGTCGAACTCCGCGAACCAGCGGTCCAGGTCGGCCACGAACGCCGTCACCCCGTCGACGCCGGCGGCCGACACCACACCGTCACCCAGCGCAGGGGCCGGCGCCGTCATTCCGCGGACCGCGTCGGCGCAGGCCGAACCGGCCACGGCCCGCAGGTCCGGCAGGCTCTTGGGGAAGCCCAGCCGGAAGCAGGTGTGCCGGGTCGGCATGGGGAACCCGCGGGCCGAGCGGGCCCTCGCCAGGTTGGCGCGGCTGATCGTCTGCGGCTCGGGCCGGTCGTTGTCCACCACCATGACGGTCCCCGCGTCGTCGTCGTAGCCGATCACGACGATGTCGTGGCGGCTCATCCGCATCTTCACCCGCAGGTAGGGCAGCTCGGCCATCTCGGCCCAGCACAGGGCCGGGCGGCCGGCGTCGAGCTCATTGCGCACCCAGGCCCACCCCTCGTCGGGATCATCGGTCGCCCGCAACTCGTGCTCGATGCCGAGCCGCCCGCAGAGCTGCTCGGTGAGCGACGAGCCCCGACCGACCAGGTAGAACGGCGTTCCGAGGCCCGGCCCGCGCAGGTAGCTGAAGCTCAGGGCGCCGCCCACGCCGAACACGAAACCCTCACCGAGCGGATCGCTGCCGTAGCTGAGCCCGGCCCACTCCAGCAGGTCGCGCAGCGCCCCGGAGCCACAGTGCCCCCCGAGCCGGTGCGGGTACCCCGCCACCAGTGATCCGCCCATCAGGCCCCCTCCGCCATCGTCTGGGGCACCGCCGCGCGGAAGCGGGCGATCGCGTCCTCGCCACCACCGGAGCCGAACCGCTCGAAATGCGACAGGTCCACCGTGACGAACACCGCTTCGGCCGAGAACCGCACCGAGCCGTCCGCCGCCGTTCCCCGAGCCGACATCATGACCCTGCGCCCGTCGCGGGCAGCCACCCGGCCCACCAGACGGTGCAATTCGCCGACCGGTACCGGCGCCATGTAGTCGACCGTCAGGCTTCTCGTCACCGCCGGCTCGTTCAGAACGTAGAGCAGAAACGCCACGAGATCGTCGCAGGCCGAGGCCAGCACGCCGCCGTGGACGACGCCGTGCGCGCCGGCGTGCTTCCGCTCGAAGCGGATGTCGGCCATCACCTCGTCACCGACCCGGAACACCTCCATCGCCAGGCCGGCGGGGTTGTCCGGTCCGCATCCGAAGCAGCGGGCCCCGTGAGGCTCCAGCAGGACGGCGTCCGCGGGGCGCGGTGGCAAGTCGGGCATGGTGGACTCCTGCATCCTTCGCGTCAGACTTCTTGACAGCTGTGACGGACCTGTCAGGCTGACATCATGACACAGCGTCGGCAACGGTTCCCCGGCGTTGCCCGTCGACTGCTGCACGAAGCGATACTCGATGCCACCGAGACGCTCGGAGGCCAGGCCGGGTGGGACGCCCTGCGGATGGCCGATGTGGCGACAGCCGTGGGGATCAGCCGGCAGACGCTCTACACCGAGTTCGGCTCCAAACCAGCACTCGTCCGAGCCGTCGTCCTCGATCGAGCGAATCGGCTGACGGCGTCCCTGACCGGAGTGCTCGCCGCGGCCGACAGCGACGTGCACGGCGCTATTCGCGCCGCCGTGCGGTTCCTGCTGGACGCGGCGCGGGCCGACCCGCTGGTCAAGTGCCTGGTTTCCGGGCCTGACGGTGATCTACTCGCCCTCGTCACCACCGGCTCCGCGCCGATCATCGACGGCACCACCCGGGCGCTCACCGACTACGTGACCGAGGTGCGCCCGGGCACCGACGCGCGCCGCGTTGCGGTGGCCGCGGACGCGTTCACTCGGCTCGTGATCAGCCACGTCGTCCTCCCCGACCGCGAGATCGACGACGCCGCCGACGACGTGGCCGACGTCATCGGACCCTACCTGATGGAGGTGCTGTCGGCGACCTGAACGGGCCACCCGCAGGATTTGCCGCTGTCGGCGTCATCCGGACCCACCGGAGGGCCAGACCCAAAGTCGACCTGTGCACCGAGCACGAGCCTGACCATCGTGCGGGCCACGTCGTCGATGTCATCGCGACCCGGATCGAACCACTTGTAGACCCAGCTCGTCATGCCCAGCAGGGCGTGGGCGGCATGCCGGGCGTCGACGTCGGGAAGCCCGCCCTCCGCGACGGCGGCGTCGACGATCTCCGCGATCCGCCGCACGTAGGCGCGCTCCTTCTGCCGGATGGCGACGTCGAACGAGCCGTCCAGACGCGGCCTCTGGTCGAAGAACACCGAGAACAGGCTCGGCTCCTCGGCCATGATCCGAACCTGGTGTTCGATCAGCGCGGCCACCCGGACCCTCGGGTCGGAGATCTCGGAGAGCTGGTCGAGCCGCTGCAGGGAGAGCGTGATGGCCCGGTCGAAGATCAGGTACAGCAGTTGAGCCTTGCTGCGCACGTAGTGGTAGAGGCTGGCCTTACGCAGCCCCAGGACGGTGGCGACATCGTCGAGCGACCCGGCGTCGTAGCCCCGCTCGTGGAACACCCTGGTGGCGGTGTCGATGATCTCCTCGAGCCGCCTGCGGTACTCGGGCGACGGTTCGGTGAGCCGTGGACGCCCGGGCCGACGTCGCGGAACAGCCGCTGTGTCGTCCCGACCCGCTGGTGAGGCCACTCGGTCACCCCCTATGCCGCCACTGTAGTGACTGCGACGACCAGCCGGGGCCTGCGGGTCAGGCCGGACCGCGGACGACCACCCAGCGCTCGACCTCGTGCCGCTGGATCTTGCCGGTGGTGCTGCGGGGCAGGTCGGTCTCGGCGACGAACCGGACGTCCTTGGGTACCTTGTATCCGGCCAGTTGCCCGCGCAGTACGCACAGCAGGTCCTCGGCGCTCAGCTCCGCCCCCTCGACGCGTGCGACGACCGCCACCGGCACTTCTCCCCACCGCTCGTCGGGCCGGCGGACGACGACCGCGTCCGCGACCCGGGGATCGGCCAGCAGGAACCGTTCGATCTCCGCCGGGTAGACGTTCTCCCCACCCGATTTGATCATGTACTTGACGCGGTCGACGAAGTCGAGGGTCCCGTCGGGGTTGCGGCGGAAGCTGTCGCCGGTGTGGAACCAGCCACCGCGGAAGTCCTCGGCGTTCGCCTCGGGTGCCGCCCAGTAGCCGCTGAACAGCGTCGGGCCCCGGAAGGCCAGCTCGCCGGGCGACCCGTCGGGCACGTCCTGGTCGTCCGGGTCGACCAGTCGCACCAGGCACAGCGGATTCTGCCGTTTCGTCAACGACACCGGTGCCTCCCCCACCGGCAGCCGGTTCCCCGAGGCCGGTGCCATCCCGCTCTCCGTCGAGCCGAACGTATTGGCGTAGGGACAGTCCAGCAGCCTGGTCAACTCGGCGATCTGCCATCGCGGCACAAGGTCCGCCATCGCGCCGACGAGCTTGATCCCGCGCACCGCGGACCCGTCGGCCAATGCGGCCAGCAACGGGTCGATCATGCCCGGCATCGCCACCAGCCAGCTCAACCGGTGCCGCGCCAGCGCGCCGACGATCGTATCGAGGTCCAGGCCGTCACAGACCACGACGCGCCCACCGAGCATCAGCGTGATCAGGCTCTGGTCGGTGGAGGCCATGTGGAACATCGGCGCCCACGCCACGAACGCGTCGTCGGCAGTGGCACCGGTAATCGTGGCGAACAACCCGGCGCGGGCGATCATCGCCCGGTGGCTGATCAGCGCCCCCTTGGGCAGACCGGTCGTACCGCTGGTGTAGAGGATCGTCAGGCCGGCCTCGGGGTCGACAGGTCCGGTGGCGCCGATGCCCACGGGCTCGGCAACGGCGATCCGCGCCTCGAGGTCCTCGCCCAGCACCACCACCGGGCCGACCCCGTGGTCGACCGATGCCAGCAGAGCACCGAACCGGGCCGAGACCAGTATCAGCACCGGCTCGACGAGCCCGATGCAGTGAGCCAGCTCGTCGGTCACCAGCCGCCAGTTCAGGCAGGCGGTGATGGCGCCCAGACGCCCGGCCGCGAGCTCCAGCTCGAGGTACTCGTGGCGGTTCTCGGCCAGCACCGCGACCCGGTCGCCACGGCGCACCCCCCACGCCACCAGTACCCCGGCCAGCCGCGCGACCCGGTCGTCGAGCTCCCGATAGGTCCAGCTCCGCGCGCCCTCCTCGATCGCGACCGCGTCCGGCGCTGCCCACGCCTGCTCGGCGACCAGGTCGGCCACCGTCACGGCGAAGCACGCGGACGGCACGCCGGGCCCGGCCCCGCTCATCGGCGGTCGGCCGTCAGGACGAGGGCGGAGCCGTCGGTGAGCGCCCCGGAGGTGACGACGCCGACCTCGTGACGCGGCACCTGCCGGTCCCCACCACGACCCTGGATCTGCAGGACCGCCTCGGCCACGGTGTTCATGCCGTGCAGGTACCCCTCGGCGAGCAGGCCGCCGTGGGTGTTGACCGGCAGCGGCCCTTCCAGCGACGTGTTGCCTGCACGGACGAACGCGCCCGCCTCGCCGCGCCCGCAGAACCCCAGCCCTTCCAGGCCCATCAGCACGACGCTGGTGAAACAGTCGTAGATCTCGGCGAAGTCGACGTCCGCCGGGGTGATGCCGGCGCGGCCGTACAGCTCGTCGCGCAGCCGATAGGTGAAGTTGCGGCTGTAGTCGTCGTGCATGATCTGGTCGCCGACGTCGAGCCCCGGCCGCGGACCGGCCCGGTACACGGCCGATGCCACGACCGCCGGCGGGTGCCGGAGGTCCCGGGCACGCTCGAGCGTGGTGACCAGGACGGCGCAGGCACCGTCGACCTCACTCGTGCAGTCCGCGACGCGGAACGGCTCGGCGATCATGGGCGATGCCAGGTAGGCATCGAGATCCAGCGGGCCACGCAGGATCGCCCGCTCGTTGGCCTGCGCGTAGCGCCGCTGTGCCATCGCGACGGCCGCGAGGTCACGGTCCGAGCCGCCGGTCTCGTGCAGGAAGCGCTGCGCCCACATCGCGATGTACATGAGGTACGCCGAGTAGCCGATCGGGTACCGGTACTGGGCGGCGGGACCGGGCAACGGCGTGCTGCCGACCCTCGATCCGGAGCGCCCGTTGAGCGCGCGGAACACCAGGACGTTTTCGGCATAGCCCTGCGCGACGGCCATCGCGGCCTGCTGCACCATGAAGCACGGGGACTGGCCGCCCTGGTTGAAGTCCATCACGAAGCGCAGCTCCGGCAGGGCGAGCGTGGTGGCGACCGCCTCGCCGGACACGGAGTCGTTGGAGAGGCTGAAGGTGACGACCCCGTCGATGTCGCTGGGCGGGATGCCCGCGTCCTCGGCCGCCGCTGCGGCTGCCGAGGAGGCGAGGTCGAGAACCGATCGGCCGGACTCCCTGCTGAAGGGGGTGTAGCCGACGCCGGACACCGCTGTCGCACGCATGTCGCCTCCTGCGGCGACCGTACGTATGCCCCCGGCGGTCGTCAACCGAGCGTTCGAGATTCGTCTGTGCCGTCGAACAGCTGTGCCGTCGAACAGCTGTGCCGTCGAACAGCTGTGCCCTGTTAGGTTCGCCCCATGCCCGACCAGGCCGTACCCGCGTCCCCCGCAGCGCCGGCCGCCGACGTGGACAGCGCGGCGCACTGGCGCACCCTGCGTCAGCACCGGCTGGCGCTGCAGGAGTGTGAGGCGTGCGAGCGCAGGAGGTTCCCGCCGACGCCGCGATGCCCGTTCTGCGCCGATCCGCGCTCGCGGTGGGAGACGGTCGCCGGCACGGGGACCGTCTACTCCGCGGTCACCGTCCACCGCACCCTCGACGCGGCCTTCGACGGCGAGACCCCCTACACGGTCGTCACCGTCGACCTCGACGGCGGTGGCCGGATGCTCGGCCGTGCCGCAGACGGACGGCTCGACATCGGCGACCGGGTGACGCCGAGCTACCTCGACCACGACGGCTGGACCGAGCTGCGCTTCGGCCTCGCGCGACCCTCTGCCCACGGCCGGACGGCACCCCGATGACCACCGATCCATCTCGACGTCGGCCGACCGGCCGCGGGGCCCTGCAGGCGGCCCTCGCGGTGGGCGGGGCCGTGCTGGGCGGCGCGGCCGCGCCAGGCCGGCGCCGCGTGCGGTGCCGGCACCCCCTCCCCCGCACCGCGGCGGGCACGGGACCCCCTGGTGCTACTGCACGGCGTCGGCGGCACGTGGCAGGTTTGGGGGGAACCCGTGCTGCCGCTGTTTTTGGGGGGAACCCGTGCTCCCGCTGTTGGAGCCGCATCACGACGTTATCGCGGCAACGCTGCGCGGCCGCGGCGGCGAGCCGTTCCCGCCCGGTGCCGAGGTGTCGCTCGACGTGATCGTCGACGGGTCGAGGCGGACCTCGACCGGGCCGGTCTCACGACGGTGCACCTGGTCGGGAACTCGCTGGGCGGCTGGGTCGCGCTCGAGCTGGCCTGCCGGGGGCGGATACGCTCGGTCGTGCTGTTCGGCCCGGGCGGCGCGTGGGGTCCACCGCGCGGAACACCGCCGTCACGACGACGATCCGCTGGACGCTGCTGGTCTTCGCCCGGCTCTCCGTCACGCGGATGCCATCGCCGCGCAGCCCCGCCTCCGCTCCGCGCTCCTGGGGATGAAGGTCGAGCACCCCGACAACGATTCCCGCTGCCTTCCTCGCCGGCGCAATCCGCTCGGCTGCCGAGTCACCGTCGATCCCTCGGCTGCTCCAGGTGCTCACGCGCCGCCAGCTCGCTCCGCTGCCCCCCGGGAACCGGTCCAGGTCGAGTGGGCCGAGCGCGACCGCGTCATCCCGTTCGAGCACTTCGGTCGACCGCTGATGGAGCGGGTCCCGGGAGCCGAGCTCGTCCGCGTGGCCGGCATCGGCCACGTCCCGATGTTCGACGATCCCGACGCCGTCGCCCGGCTGATCCTCGACGTGACGGGCGCGGTGGACCGGTCCGCGACGCCCGGCTGACGGAGTCCCTACGGTTGTTCCCTGAACGTCTACCCAGCGATGTAGCGGCCTCGACACGTCCTGACACGACGAACGGTCTTTGAGAATCCGCCGGCGACCGCCAACCCGAACTCATGCGGTCTCTCGGGCCGGGTGGACAACCGGCGCCCGTGCCGTCGGTCTCGGCCGAGGAGCGTGAGCGGTGAGCTGGAAAGCATCCGGAAAGGACACGATCGGCGACGTCATCGCGGCCAACACACAGGCATGTCCGGACAAGGTCGCCGTCCACTTCGACTCGGGCGGGATCTCGTTCGGCGAGCTGGACCACGCTCGACCGCCGTCGCCAACACCCTGCTCGGGTGGGGCGTGCGGTCCGGCGACGCGGTTGCCGTTCTGATGGAGAACCGGCCGGAGATGCTGGACTCCTGGTTCGGCGTCGCCATGACGGGCGGCCTGTACGTCTCAGGGCCTGGGCGATCGGGGGCGCAGGCGGCTACGGCGCCGGCCTGACCCGCCACCTCGCCGAGGGTGGGGAAAAAGGTCGTCGAGCTCGACCGCCCGCTGCGACCGGCACGCCGCGCCGGGGCGAAGTCCGACGTGATCGACGCCGAACGCCCCGCCCGCGACGCGCGGGCCCGCACGAAGCTGGCGGCACCGAAGACGGAACCACACCGGACGGCGTTGGCGGTGTTGCTGGCCGGGCGACGCAGCGCCGTGGACGCCGCCAGCACCGCGCAGCGGCAACTCCGAGCGCTGGTGATCACCGCCCCAGAGCAGGTGCGGGCCCGGTTCCGCGGCCACTCCACCCCGCACACTGATCGATATCGCCAGTCGGGTTCGACCCGGTCGTGCGGTCCTGGCGGCCTGCGTTGTTCGGCGTTCGGTGTGCCCAACGAGATCGCCGAGGACGAGGTGATGGCCTGCGTGGTCCCCGCGCCGGGCGCCACGTTGACCCCGGCCGAGCTGGTGGATCCCTGCGTCGCCACCATGCCGTCGTTCGCAGTACCCCGGTGCCTGGACTACGTGGCAGAGCTCCCGAAGAACCCGATGGGACGGGTACTGACGACCGAGCTGCGCGATCGCGGCGTGACAGAGACGACCTGGGACCGCGAGAAGACCACATAGTCTGTCCGACATGTAGAATGTGCTTCGATATTGTGTGCTAGCGTCGACGAGTCCGTCAGTACTCGATATCCAGGGAGTTCCTGTGGTCAGGACCGGTGCAGCAGGCGTGCCGGGCGCCGATCGGCGTGACCGGCGCGTGGCCACCCGTCGCCACATGATCCTCACCGCCGCCGCCACGTCGATGGCCGAGCACGGGTACGAGCGGGTGACGCTGGAGCAGATCGGTGAGCAGGTCGGGCTGTCGGCGACCGGGCTCTACCATTACGTCGGCGGCAAGGAGGACATCCTCGCCCAGCTGATGACCGACACGATCGCGGAGATCGGCCGCGAGACCGACGTGCTGGCCGCCGGCTCCACCGACCCCGAAGTGCTGTTGCGCGCCTTCGTCCGCGCGCACCTGCGGGTCGCGGTGACGACACCGGCCGGACGGGTGCTGAGCAACCACCAGGACATCGTGGTCAGCGAGACCTACAGCGACGTCATCCGGGACGCGCGCCGCCGCCACGAGCGGCGACTGGAATCCATCCTCGCGGATGGAGCGGCCGCGCAGGCGTTCCGCGCTCCCGATCCGCGGACCACCGCTCGGTTCGTCCTGGGCGCTCTCAACGGGGTCCCCCGATGGGCAGGCCCGCAGGCCACCGCCGCCGCCACCGACAAGATCGGTGACCAGCTCGTCGACCACCTGATCAGCGGCATCGGGGTCGGTGCGTCTCCACCGGGCTCCCGATGAACGGGCAACCGACCGGATCGATCCACGAAGGGGTGGGAATGACCGAAGTCCGAGAGGTTCCGCAGGCCGAGTCGCGCTTCACCGAGCTGACCTATGCCGTGATCGACGGCGTCGCCCGGATCGCGCTGAACCGTCCCGCCGAGCTCAACTCCTTCAGCACCAACCTGTACCGCGAACTCCGCGACGCGGTCCGGTTGGCCACCATCGACGACGGGGTCGACATCGTCGTCATCACCGGCACCGGCCGTGCCTTCGCCACCGGCGGCGACCTCAAGGAGGTCTTGGCGTACCTCGAACCCGGTGCCGATCCGCTCGACATCTACCGCTTCGAGGACAACCTGCCCTTCGAGACCGTACGGCAGTGCCCGAAGGTCACGATCGCGGCGGTCAACGGGATCTGCATGGCCGGGGGCCTCATCACGACCATGTCGTGCGACATCTCCGTCGCGGTGGCCGACGCCGTCTTCGCCGCTCCGGAGGGCAAGGTCGGCGTGGCCGAGGGCTGGATGCCGGCCGTCATGTTCGGCCGGGTGAGCCTGTCGAAGATGCGCTACCTCGCCCTGACCGGCACCGCGATCCCGGCCGACAAGGCCGAGCGCTGGGGTCTGATCACCGAGGTCGTGCCCGACGCCGCCGCGCTCGACCGCCGCGTCGACGAGATCATCGCCGAGGTCCGTGGCACCTCGCCCGCTGTGCGGCGGTCCTACAAGCAGACCATCAACGACATCGCCCCGGCCGGGAAGATGGGCGACTTCCGGGAGGGCACCGGCACCCCCGACGGCATCGAGGGCCTGCGCGCCTTCGCCGAGAAGCGACCGCCGCGGTACCGCAACGGCTCGCACCCGATCTGACGCCACCCCGCAACCGCAACGGGCCGGATCGGGCCGACCCTTCCGAAGGATCGACACACGGGAGACGACGATGCGTGACTGGAACGGACTGCTCACCCAGCTCACCCCGGAGAAGGCCGCCGACTTCCGGTCGCAGGGGTACTGGGCCGAGGATCGGCTCTGCCACCAGGTCGACGAGGCGGTGTTGCGAACGCCGGAAAGGGCGGCCGTCGTGGACCGGGGCGGCTCCACCAGCTACGTGGAGCTGCAGCGGCTGAGTCACGTGGTCGCGGCCGGCCTGGCCGGGCTCGGCGTCAGGCCCGGTGACGTCGTGAGCTGGCAGTTGCCCAACCGGCTCGAGGTGGTCACGCTGATGGTGGCCTGCACCCGCCTCGGTGCCGTGTTCAACTCGCTCGCGCCGATCTTCCGCGAGCGCGAGGTGTCGACGATGCTGGCATTGGGCGCCCCGAAGGTGGTGGTCACCGTCGAGTCCTTCCGCGACTTCGACCACGCCAAGATGATGAGCTCCATCGCCCGGTCCCTGCCCGAGATCCCCACAGTGGTGGTGATCGACGGTGCCGGCGGTGACCTCGGCTGGCCGCAACTGCTGTCCGACGGGGAGGCACGGCTCGACGCCGAGGGCCCGGTCGACGCCGGGACCAGCGCGGACGCTGTCGCGCAGCTCGCGTTCACCTCCGGCACCACCGGCGAGCCCAAGGGCATCCTGCACACCCACAACAGCCTCTACTACGGCGGGCGCGTCATCGTCGAGCGCCGCGAGCTGACCGCCGACGGGGTCTACCACATGGCCTCCACCCTCGGGCACCAGACCGGCATCCTGTTCGGCATCCTCGCCCCGATCCACCTCGGTGCGACCATGGTCCTGCAGGACGTGTGGGACGCGGGCGACTACCTGGACATGGTCGAGGCGAACGGCGTCACCATGACCAACGGGGCGACGCCCTACCTGCAGGACACACTGGAGCGCGCCGACTTCGCGGCCAGGGACACCACCACGCTGCGGCAGGTCGGCTGCTTCGGGTCGGGCTTCCCCAGCCCGCTCGCCCGCCGGGCCGCGGAGATGCTCCCCGACGTCGAGTTCTACGGGATCTGGGGGATGACCGAGGTCGGCCTCGCCACCTCGCACTCCCCCGGCGATCCGCGCGAGATCGTGTGCGACACCGACGGCCACGCCGTGTTCCCGATCGAGGTGGCGATCCGCAGCGACGACCTCACCGAGGAGCTCGGCCCCGACGAGGAGGGCGAGATGGTCGTGCGCGGCCCGTCGCGGCACCTGGGCTTCCTGCAGCCCGGTCTGGCTCCGTCGCACTTCCTCGACGGCGACTGGTACGTCACCGGTGACCGGGGCCGGATCCGTTCCGACGGCCGGCTGGTAATGACCACCCGGAGCAAGGACATCATCATCCGAGGCGGCGAGAACATCCCCGTTCTGGAGGTCGAGAACGTCCTGATCGAGCACCCCGACGTCTGGTCCGCCGCCGTGGTGGCCGTGCCCGACGAGCGGCTCGGCGAGAAGGCCTGCGCCTGCCTCGTCCTGCGCCACGGCGCCTCCTTCGACCTGGCCGAGCTGCGACGCTGGCTGGCGGAGAAGAAGGTCACCCGCCAGTTCTGGCCCGAGTACGTGCAGGTCTACCCGGAGTTCCCGGTCACCCCGAGCGGCAAGATCAAGAAGTTCGCGCTGCGCGAGCAGGTAGCGGCGATCGCTACCGGACCCATCGGTCGAGGAGCCTGACGTGATGAGCGACAGCCCGCTGCGGGATGCGATCGCCATCGTCGGCGTCGGGGAGTCCGCCTACTCCCGCCGGTCCGCGGTGCCGGTGCCGACCTTGATGGTCGAGGCGGTGCGCGACGCCATCGCGGACGCCGGCATTGACGTCGACGAGGTCGACGGGATCGTCTCCGACGCCGCGGTCGCCCCCCACCTGCTGCCTGCCGACGAGCTCGCCGCCAACCTCGGCCTGAGCGACCGGGTCTTCACCGCGCAGATGTCGGTGGGCGGCGCGGGCAGCGTCGGGGCGCCCCTGCTGGCGGCCCAGGCCATCGCGACCGGTGCGGCGAAGACCGTGGTGTGCTACTTCGGCGTCGACTGGGGCTCGGCACCAGGCGGCCCGTACCGGTTCCACGGCACCGACCCGTACAAGGCGAGCCTCGAGATGCCCTTCGGCTTCTACGGGCAGCCGGTCTACTTCGCCGCCGTCGCTCGCCGCTACATGCACCGCTACGGCCTCACCCCCGAGGACCTCGCCGACGTCGCGATCTCCACCCGCGCCTGGGCGGCGCTGCACCCGGGGGCGATGAAACGCACACCACTCACCCGCGCGGACTACCTGGGCTCACCCATGATCGCGGACCCGCTGCGGGTGCTGGACTGTTGCCTACTCACCGACGGCGCCGCGGCGTTCGTGATGACCTCGACCGCGCGGGCACGCGACTGCCGACACCGCCCGGTCTCCGTGGCCGGCGTGTCGTTCAGTGGTGCGGCCATGTCCGGGCACTCCTACCTGGCCCAGCACGAGGACTACCTCGCCACACCGGCTCAGGTGACGGGACCGCGGGCGCTCGGGATGGCCGGAATCCGCCCCGAGGACGTCGACTTCGCCGAGATCTACGACTGCTTCACCATCAGCTGTCTGCTGCAGGCCGAGGACCTGGGCTTCGCGCCGAAGGGCGCTGGTGCCGCGCTGTTCGCCGACGGGCAGGCCGCCCCGGGCGGATCGCTGCCGATCAACACCCACGGCGGCCTGCTCTCTCACTCCTACGTGCTGGGGATCAACCACGTCGTCGAGGCGGTGGCGCAACTGCGCGGCGGGTGTGGCGACCGGCAGGTGCCCGGCGCGGAGGTCGGGCTCGTGTCGGGATACGCGGGCTGGGAACACGCGAGCCTGGTGCTGACCGCATGAGCGCGCCCGATGACAGCGCCGCCGGCCCGTGGGTCCCCGACACGACGTGGCCGGTCCTGCAGGAGTTCTGGGCCGCCGCACGCACGGGTCACCTGGTGTTCCCGCGCTGCACGGCGTGCGGCCGGTACCAGTGGTACCCCCAGGCGATGTGTCCGGCGTGCCGCGCAATGGCGTTCGCCTGGGACGAGGTCGCGCCCGACGGCTACGTGTTCAGCCACACCACGCTGCGGCGCAGCTTCGTCCCCGGTGCGGACGGCCAGCAGGCTCGGCACATCGTGTTGGTCAAGTTCCTGCACGTGCCGGGCGTCACCCTGGTCACGAACGTGCGCGAGGACGTCGAGCCCCGGGTCGACCTGCGGGCGCGGATCGCCTTCGACGAGGTCGGGCCCGGGGTGTCGCTTCCGGTCAGCGAGCTGTACGAGGTCTGACAGTGAGGATGTAGGGGAGCCCCGCAGCGGTCGTCCTGACCCAAGCACTGACTGGCTGCGTGCCTTCAACGGGATCTGTCGGTCGGTCCGCTGCGGGGCTCGTTGTGCACTCGCCAGACTCGCGGTGTGACCTCATAGGTGCCACCAGGCACCCATCACTGTCTTGTCCACTCGCCCGGCTGGTGCGTGCTGCCCTGCCCGGTCGAGAGAACAGGTCAGCCATGCCCACGATGACACAGCCCGATCCCGTCCCACAGTCGACCGTCGAGGTGACCGGCGGGGTGGATACGCACAAGGACACCCACACCGCCGCCGCGCTCGATGCCGCCGGACGAACGTTGGGGACCGCGCAGTTCCCGACCACCCCGGCCGGCTACGCCGCGCTGCTGAGCTGGCTGCGCGGCTTCGGCACCCTGATGCTGGTCGGGATCGAGGGCACCGGGGTCTACGGTGCCGGGCTCGCCCTGTGTCTGCGGGTCGCCGGGGTGGCGTTGGTGGAGATCGACCGCCCGGACCGCAAGACACGGCGCTGGCAGGGCAGGTCCGACCCGGTCGACGCCGAGGCCGCCGCCCGGACCGCGCTTGCCGGGCACCGTACCGGTGTCCCCAAGCACCGCGACGGCACCGTGGAAGCGCTGCGGCTGCTGCGGGTGGCCCGCCGCAGCGCCGTGGCTGGTCGTGCGGATGCCCAACGCCGGATGAAAGCCCTGGTCGTGACCGCCCCGGACACCCTGCGCAGCGTGCTGCGCGAGCTGAGCGACCGCCGCCTCATCGATCTGTGCGCCACGCGGCGACCCGACCGGGCCGCCGCCGGTGACCCGACCGTCGCCGCGGTGATCGCGTTGCGGGCCCTCGCCCGCCGCCACCAGCAGCTCTCGATCGAGATCGACGAGCTCGACGCGCTGATCGCCCCGCTCACCGAAGCGGTCAACCCCACCCTGTGCGGACTGTTCGGGGTCGGCCCCGACGTCGCCGGACAGCTGCTGGTCACCGCCGGGCAGAACCCCGACCGGCTGCGCTCCGAGGCCGCGTTCGCGATGCTCTGCGGCGCAGCCCCGCTACCGGCGTCCTCGGGACGCACCCACCGACACCGGCTCAACCGCGGCGGTGACCGCCACGCCAACTGCGCGCTGCACCGGATCGTGCTGTGCCGGCTGCGCTGGGACCCCCGCACCCGCGCCTACGCCGAGAAACGCACCGCCGAGGGTATGAGCAAGAAAGAGATCATCCGCTGCCTCAAACGCTACGTCGCCCGCGAGGTCTACACCGCCCTGCTCAGTCCCCGCCCTTCCTCCACCCCGGCCATCCCTTCCGCCGCGTAGGAGGAGTCCACGTGGAGCGCCCGCAGCGCAGCGAGGACGAACGACGTTGACACCGACCAGCGGCGGAAGACGATCTACCGGGAGGAAGGCAGCCACGACACCGCTCAACCGGAACGATCTTCAAACCACCGCTTGACAACCATAGGAGCATCCGCCCGGTCACACCGTTGCGGCGAGCCGGGCCCGCACGCCGGCGAGCCGCTCGTACTGGCCCAGGACGTCGACCGCGGTCGGCATCATCACGAACGCCTCGGCCCCGGCGTCGCGATACCGGGCCAGCGCGTCGGCCACGCGGTCCTCGCTGCCGATCACGCACCACCGCTCGATGGCCTCGACGGGCAGGCCGTACTGGCCGGCGACGAACCGCTCCAGCTCCCCGCGACCCGTCTCGGCATTGTCGGTGACGTGCACGAACACCAGCATGACGGTGGTGCACACCGGGCGGTGGAACTCCTGGGCGTGGGCCCGCAGATCCTCGACCGCCCGGCGCACCCGCTCGGGTTCCAGCCACACCGCGAACCAGCCCTCGGCGAGCCGAGCCGCGCGCCGCACCGCATGGGCCGAACGACCGCCGACCACCAGCGGAGGCCGCGAGGACGGCACGGGTTCCAGCTTCGGCGAGCGCACCGGGAGCAGCGGGCCCGGATGGTCCACGGCCTCGCCGCGCAGCAAGGCGTCGACGACGCCGATGGCCTCGTCGAGCCGGCGGCCCCGCTGTGCCACGGGGTAGCCGGCAGCCTCGAACTCGGCCGGGTTCTCCCCGCCGACACCGACGCCGACGATCAGGCGGTCGGGAGCGAGCGCCGCGACCGTCCCGAGCTGCTTGGCCGTCCACACCGGGTTGCGCATCGGCAGCAGCAGCACGCCAGTGCCCAGCACCAGCCGCTGGGTCACCGCGGCGACGGCGGCCAGCGCCCCGCACGGCTCCAGGACCGGCGGGTGGAAAGTCAAGTGGTCACCGACCCAGCCCGAGTCGAACCCGAGGTCCTCCGCCAGCCGCGCGGCCGCCAGCAGCGGTGGTGTGCCCAGCCGCAGCGGGTCGAAGTTCGGCAGCATCACGCCGAAACCGGACTCCCGCACTGTCAGGGGCGCGCTCACGCGGTTGCGACCTGGCCCAGCTCGCCGTCGTTGATCCGCTTGGTGAGCTCCCGCTTGAGGATCTTTCCGACCGGGTTGACCGGCAGCGCGTCGATCAGGTGATAGGTCTTGGGGATCTCGAATCCCGCGAGCCGGCCGCGGCAGAACGCGATGAGCTCCACCGCGTCGATGGTAGCGCCCTGCGCCGGCACGACACACGCGCACACCCGCTCGCCCCACTTTTCGTCGTGGGCACCGACGACGGCCACCTCGCGGACCGCCGGATGCTCGACCAGCACGCTCTCGACCCGTACGGCGTAGACGTTCTCGCCTCCGGTCTTGATCACTTCCTTGCCGCGGCCCTCGAAGTAGAAGTACCCGTCCGGGTCGCGGCGCAGCATGTCGCCGGTGTGGAACCATCCCCCGCGCCAGGCACGCGCGGTCTCCTCGGGGTCGGCGTAGTACTCGGGAATCACCGATGCGCCGCGCAGCAGCAGCTCACCAGGGGTATCGGGTGCGACATCACGATCCTCCTCGTCAACCAGGCGCCACTCGAGCCGGGCATCCAGCCGCCCGACCGACTGCCGGCGTTCAAAGACGTCCTTGCCGCGCAGCAGGCAGGTCGTGGTGTTCTCGGTCTGGGAGTACAGGTAGAACAGCTCGGTGTCCGGCAGGTACTTCGCCACCACGTCACGGTTGAAGAAGTTGCCGCCGGGGACGAACAGCTTCGTGATGCTCGACAGGTCGTAGTCGTCGATGCCGGCGTCGACGAGCCAGTTGAACAGCACCGGCGGCATCAGGAAGACGTAGCTGACCTTCTCCCGGTCGATGATCGAGAGGAACTCGGTGGGGTCGAACTTCGGGGTGACGATCGTGGACGCGCCCACGATCATGTGTGTCAGCGTCGTGACCAGGATGGACGCGTGATACGGCGGCATGGGGTGCAGGCAGACGTCCTGCGGCCGGAAGCCGATGTTCCACTGGAACGCGTAGTGGTTCTGCAGCACAGTCGAATGGGTATGCACCCCGAGCTTGGGCAGGCCGGTCGTGCCGCCGGTGGAGAACAGGATCACCGGGTCGTCGTCGCCGACCCCCGCCGGGAGCGGCACCCCCGCGCCCGACGCCACCATATCCTCGTAAGCCAGAACGCCGTCCGCCGCCGGCCGGGGCCCGATCTCCACGACCGTCGCGATCCCGGCCAGTAACCCGGCCGCACGCATCGCCGACACGCGATCACGATGGTCCGGCCCGACAACCAGCACCCGGGCACCGCACTTGGCGACCAGCGCGTCGATCTCGTCGTCGAGGCGGCGGGTGACCATCGGCGCCAGGACCGTGCCCGCCTTCGCACACGCGAAGAACAGCTCCGGCATCTCGACGCAGTTCTCCAGCACCGCGGCGACGGTGTCGCCCCTGCCGAGACCCAGCCCGGCGAAGCCGCCGGCCAGCCCTCTGGTCCGGTGCTCCAGCTCGGCATAGGTGAGCGAGCACTCGCCGACCGTGATCGCCTTCTTGGTCGGGAACTCCTGCGCGTGCGAGGTGATGAAACGCCCGAGGTTCATCGTCATGCCGGGGCTCCTTGCGGTCGGCGCCGCACCGGCGCGCTGGGGTTGAGCACGAAGCCGTCGTAACCGCGCGCCGCAGCGGCGTCGCACGCCTTGCGGTACGTCCCGACGCCCGCGACGTAGGGGTAGACGACGCGGGGTTTGCCGGGCACGTTGGCACCCGTCCACCAGGAGTCCACCGCGCCCAGCAGGGTGCGCGCCGCGACACGCGCGGCGTGCTCGACCCACCCGTCCTCGGCTTCGACCGTGGGCTCGATGAGGTCGTGACCGTTGCGACGCAGGTGCTCCAGGCAGTCGCCGATCCAGTCGACGTGCTGCTCGATGCAGGTGGGCATGTTGGAGAACACCGAGGGGCTGAGCGGACCGGTGATCGTGAACAGGTTCGGGAACCCGGCGGACATCAGCCCCAGGTGGTTCCGGGGTCCGTCGGACCACTTCTTCCGGAGCTCGACACCGTCCCTCCCGACGATGTTCATCGCCAGCAGCGATCCGGTCATGGCGTCGAATCCGGTGGCCAGCACGAGGACGTCGAGCGGGTACTCGGTGTCGCTCGTGCGCAGGCCGCCGGCGGTCACCTCCTCGACCGGGGTGCGATGCAGGTCGACCAGTGTCACGTCGTCGCGGTTGTACGTCTCGTAATAGCGGGTGTCCAGGGCCGGGCGGCGGGTGCCGAAGGGATGGTCGCGTGGCGTGAGCACCTCCGCCGTGGCTCCCTCGCGGACCACCTCACCGATACGGGCACGCACGAAGTCCGCAGCCACGTCGTTGGCGGTGCGGTCGGTCAGCACGTCGGCGAACCCGCCGAAGACGAATCGCATCCCGCCCTCGTCCCAGAGGCCGCGGTACAGCGCCTCCCTCTCCTCCGGCGACACCGACAGGGCCGAGCGCGGGTCGACGTCGAACGGGAAACCGCCCAGCGAGCGGCGGCAGCGCTCGCGGATCGCGTCGTAGTTCGCCTTCACGTCGGCGCTCTGCACAGGGTCGGACGGCGCATTGCGCGCAGGGACGCTGTAGTTGGGGGTGCGCTGAAAGACGGTCAGGTGCTCGGCCTGCTCGGCGAGCAGCGGGATCGACTGCACTCCCGACGAGCCGGTGCCGAGTACCCCGACACGGCAGCTGGTGACCTCGACCGGCTCGTGCGGCCATCGTCCGGTGTGCAGCACCGGCCCGCGGAAGTTTTCGACGCCGGGCAGTGCCGGAACGTTCGGTGTGGACAGGCAGCCGACCGCGGAGATCAGGAACCGGGCGCGGACCTGCACGCCGGTGTCGGTGCGCACCGACCAGCAGGACCCTCCCTCGTCGAACGTTGCCGCCACCACGCGGGTGTCGAACCGGATGTCACGCCGCAGGTCGAACCGGTCAGCGACGTGCTCGAGGTAGTGCAGGATCTCCGGTTGCGACGCGTAGCGCTCGCTCCACTCCCATTCCTGCTGCAGCTCCTCGGAGAAGGAGTAGGAGTAGTAGACGCTCTCGGAGTCGCAGCGGGCGCCCGGGTAGCGGTTCCAGTACCACGTGCCGCCCACCCCGGACCCCGCCTCGTAGCCGCGTGCGCTGAGACCGAGCTCGCGCAGCTTGTACAGCATGTAGAGGCCCGCGAAGCCGGCCCCGACGACGACCGCGTCAACGCCGTCGTCCGCCCCGCGCACCGCGCTCACCGCTGCCCCGCGCCGAGGACGGGGAACCGGGGTGCGACGAAGGACGTGCGGCCCGCCTTCCAGAACAACGTCTCGCCCAGGTGCTCCGCCACATCACGACGCGGCAGGTCGAGCGGGTCGGCGTCGGTCGGGCGCGACTCGAGGTGCTCGGTCAGCTGCAGCCAGTACGTGGCCGGGCCGAGCCTGGTCACCTCGTGCGCCGGCGCCGATGCCACGACGTCTCCGCCGATCAGGTCGACGTACGCGGGCCCCAGCACCGTCCCCCACCACATCTCCGGGAGCCACGCCCGCAGGTTCTGCGGTGTCAGGTAGACGAAGCCCGGTGGCTCACCGTCCGGGCCGTCCGCGCCGGGCAGGACGTCGACATAGCCGAAGTCGGCCCCGAAGGTGGACGACACCTCCCGTACGAATCCGGCGAGACCGTCCGGGCCCGCTGCCGCGGCGTCGCACTCGAGCGTGATCGTGGCGTGCGTGTCGGTGGGATAGAACATCGGATGCACTCCTCCGCGGACCCGCCCGGGAGCGCGGGACTCCCAGAAGATCTCTCCGCCGGGGCTGCCGTGCACGGAGCGCACTGCCCGGGCCGAGCCGCCCCCGTCCCCCGGGCTCCGCAGCCCGGGAATCGCCCCGGGAACGTGCCGAGCAAGTATCGAGAACAGCCGGGCGAGCGCGTCGGCCCCGATGAGCGGGTCCCGGGTGAAGACCTGAGCGATGTGTGTTGTCATCCGGATGTCAGTGATGACATCCGGACGCTGTGGCGGTCATGCCTCCCCCGTGACGGCGGAGACCGCGGGCGTCGTCGCTGCCTCGGGATAAAACTGGTCCGACCAACGCCGGTAGGCCAGATAGGGCTTGGCCTCCTCGGGAGGCAGCGGGGGTCGCGCGATGTAGGTCATGTGCTCCCACACGACGAGGTCCCGATCCACCTGACGACGCAGGTGCTCGATCCGTTTGGCCGCCCGTTCGGTGGGCACCTCGGCATTCGGCTCGTGCCTGGGGACGAAGTTCGTCATCCGCAGGTCGGAGAGGGTGTCGTCGATGGGCGTGACCGACTGAATCTGGACGGTGTCGTCGATGCCCTCGAAGCGGAACAGAGCGATGCCGATCCCCCATCCCTGGATGTCGAGGTGTCCGACCTTCCCCCCGGCGGGAGTCAGCCACGTGTCGCCCTTGCCCCGGCCCCAGACCATCCGCTGCCGGGAGTGCCACAGCGGCCCCTCCCCGGAGAACTCGACGATCTCCGGCACGTCCGTCGCCTCGTGGACGTACTTCTGGTGCGCCGGATCGGCCAGGTTCTCGCCGAGGAACTGCGGCGCCACGGGACGGTTGAGCCACTCGCCGGTGCAGTGCGGGTGTACGGGATAGAACGTGTCGGCGTCGTACCCGGGGATCGTGGGTAGCTCCCACGTCGGCTCGCCGCCTGCGGCGTCGTACCAGAGCATGACCAGACCATTGACCTCGTGGACCGGCCACACGGTGACGCGCTGGCCCCGGTTGGGCTTGGTGCTGTAGGGGATCTCGGCGTTGCGCCCGTCGGCGCTCCACTGCCAGCCGTGGAACGGGCAGACGAGGTTGTCGCCGCACACCGAGCCGCCGTAGCCCATGTGCGCCCCGAGGTGGGGGCAATACGCATCCATGATCGACAACGCGCCTGACTCTCCGCGGAAAGCGACGAGATCACGGCCGAAGTACCGCAGCGGGACGACCTTGCCGACCTCGAACTCCGCCGACCAGCCCACATGGAACCAGCCCGTGGGGTGGTTCCGGTACGGGAAGCCGCGGCTCGACGCACTCCGCATAGGCGGTGACGCAGTGTTGACCACCCGAGAACCTCCATCGAACACAACGGGCCTACATCTGCAGCACCCTAGTTATTGCAACGATACTCACGATGTCGAGGATCATTCGAACATCGGAGGCCCGTACTGTCAAGGCAGAGCGACCCTCGAACAGACTCTCGGAGGCACTCGGAGCGCACGGACAGCCGTGCTGCCTGGGCGCCGGAAATCCGGGCGTCGACGGAGTCGCACCGTGTCGGGGCGCCCGACGCCAGCTTCCGGACCCTTCTGCCGAGTACCTCTACAGAGGTCACAGCGCGCCCACCGAGCGATGGGACCCTCAAGCGCAACATCGATCAATGAGGGAGCGGAGGAGGAGCTCGACCGTGTCGTCGGCATACGCGTCAACGTTTCGGCCAGCCGGGACCGCAGTTCGAGCGCGGTGGCGACGGTGCGGACCATCGCAGCACCGACGAGACAGTCTGAATCCCGCATCCGGGCCTGTCACAGGCACCGGGCCAGACCGTGTCGCCGCGAGTCAGTTTGCGTCAGGTCCAGGCGCTACACCTCCTTGGATTGTCGTCGCCTCGCGCATCGTGGAGATCGCGCAAATGCGTGGTACAGCCGACCTCGACTGCCCGCGAGAACATCTCCAGGAACAGCAATTCCCCGGCCGCCAGCGGCCTCATGACTTCGTTTCCGTCTTGGAGGTAGCGGAACTGATCGGCGGCGAACGGGTGCATCGTCACGCCTCGGGCGGGTCCAACCGTCCGGTGAGGTAGCGCTGCAGGTTCGGCGCGACGGCGGCGACGACGGTGGTGTGGTCGGCGGAGGCGAGCGGTTCGAGGCGGAGCACGTAGCGCACCATGCCCAGCCCGATGACCTGGGTGTCGGCCAGCGCGGCCGGAGCTCGGGCTGGTCGGGGCCACCGAGCTGACCACGCGGCCCAGGATCACCCGGCTGATGAATTCGCGCATCATCGCTGCGGCGGTCTCGTGTCCGGCGATGCTGCGGATCAGCGCCACCATCGCGCCGCCGCCGGTGGTGTCCCAGACGGTCAGGAAGGTGTGGATGAGGCGGGCGGCGAGCTGGTCGGCGTCACCGTCCAGCAGCCGCGGGAGGATCTGGTCGGGGTCGAGCGGGATCCGCAGGGCGGCCAGGAACAGCGCGTCTTTGCCGCCCAACCAGTGGTTGACCATCGCGGCGTCGACGCCGGCCTGCTCGGCGATGGCGCGGACCGTGGCCCCGTCATAGTCGCGTTCAGGTGAACACCCGACGGGCCGCGGTGACCAGCGCCGCGCGGGTGTCTGCCGCGCTGGCTGGTCGTCGGCCCCGGGGACGGGCGGAGCGTGGTGTGCTCACGCTGTCGATCTGTGCAACGCCGGGCGCCGCGGGCCGATGACACGGCAGCTGCCACCGGTTCGTTCGCGGAATCTGGTGTCCACCACAGTTGCCGGGAGGCGAGTTCGGCGCCCTGGGCCATGCTCGCCAGTTTGGCCCAGGTGACCTTCGGGTCGATCTTGAGGTAGGTGGCGAAGGTGGCGAATCCGCAGTCGCTGGAGGCCAGGACGCGTTCCCGGCCGACGACCGTGGCGTAGCGGATGATCCGCTCGGCGACCAGTTCGGGGTGCTCGATGTAGTTGGTGGTCGAGTCGATCACCCCGGGCAGGATGATTTTGTCGTCGGGGAGGGGGATGTCTTCGAAGACGCGCCATTCGTGTTCGTGGCGGGGGTTGGCCCCTTCGAAGGAGATGGCCGAGGCGCGGGCAGTGAGCACGATGTCGAGGATGTCGCGCAGGGGCACGTCGAGGTGGTGGGGGCCTTCGTAGTTGCCCCAGCACAGGTGCAGCCGCACCCGGTCGGGTGGGATGTCGCGCAGGGCGTGGTTGAGCGCCTCGATGTTCTGGGCGATGCGGCGGCGGAAGGCGTCGAGGCCCGGGTCCTCGCCCTCGTACATCTGACGGGACATGCCCAGGTCGGGGCAGTCGACCTGCAGCACCAGCCCGGCCGCGTGGATGGCGTCGTACTCGGTCTTCATCGCCTCGGCCAGCGCGGCAAGGTAGGCCTCGTGGGTGGGGTAGTGCCGGTTGGCCAGGAACACCGCGATGACGCCGGGGGAGGCCGCGGTCAGGAACACCTCCTGGGCGCCGGCGCCCGCGGCGCCCGCGGTGGCCGCGGTGATGTTGGCGATGTCCTGCTCGACGGCGACGGTGCTCGGGTAGGTGACGTCGCCGGTGCAGGAGGGCATCGTCATGTCCGCCATCGCCTCGCCCAGGATCCGACCGGCGAGTTCGGGGAACTCGTCGAAGTCGTGGATCGGGATGGCCTCGGTCTGACCGTCGAAGCCGGTCAGCCGTTCCTTGACGTAGGTGGAGTAGCCGATCTTCCCCAGCTCGCCGTCGTTGATGACGTCGACGCGGGCCGCGAGCTGGTCGCCGATGACGCCGGCGACCGCGTCGCGCACCTGCTCCGGTTCGGGGACGGGCCCGCCGCGTTCATGATCGGCTAGTGCCTGCCGCAGCGGCTCGGGACGGGGCAGGCTCCCGGTGTGGGTGGTCAGTATCCGCTCGTCGCTACGCAACATGGCTGCGGTTCCTTCCCTGCAGGTCGAGTGCCCTTTCATCAAGGCTCGTCGTGCGGTGTGCTGGTGCCGAGGAAGCGCTCGAGGTCGACGACTCCCCGGGTGGCCTCCGCCCACATGGCCTTGGCGGCCTCGATCTGATGACGCTGGACTGCGGCTCGCTCCCGGGCCTGTGACGAAGGGGCGTCACCGCGCCCAGCGGGCCACCCCAGATGAGTCGGCCTGCCCGCAAAGCGATCAGGCCGCGTGGCCCGGGTAGTCCGTCACCGGGTCACCTCCACGGTGCCCGCCATCAGGGCTTGGACGGTACTCCTCAATCCATAGCAGGAAAAGGTGCAGGCCCCGGAGAGGAGCTACTGAACTCAGAGGAGGTGTTCGACGAGATCCGCGAGGTGGCGGAGCAGCGGCGCGGCGACCGCACGCTCGACATCGTCGAGCCGATTCCAGGTGGTGGTCAGGTGACCCGCCACGACCGATCGTTTCGCGGCGAGCAGTTGCTCGCCGCGTTCGGTCAGCGCCAGCACCCGCACCCGTCCGTCGGGGGTGCCGACGGTGCGCTGCACGAGCCCGTCGCGTTCGAGGGTGATGACGCCGCGGGTCACGGTCGGTTGGGTCAGCCCGGTGTGGTCGGCGACGGCGACGACTCCGTCGTTGCCGCGTGCTCGTACGGCGTCGAGGAGTACCAGCTGTGGGACGGTGATGTCGTCGAACAGCGGCTGCAGGCGGCCGCGGGTGCGCCGGGCGGCGGCCAGGAACACCAGTACCGCGTCGGCGAACTCTTCGGCCGCGGTCTCGGGTGACATCATCTGCGCGGCGCTGGCCACCCCGTTGAGCTGCACAGTGCTGGCGTGCTCGTCGTTTCGCACCGCGGCTCCTTTCCGTCCGGTTGCGCGACCACGCGCGAGCCGCTGCCAGGCCACCTGCCCCCGCTGAACAATAACGCTGACCGGCGCCCTCCAACGCCTCGATGATCAGGAGCCCGGTGTGACCGTCATAGCTGGAGCCTCGACGGGGGCAGCTCGTTCAGGTTCGGCCGCTGCGACCGCGCGAAGCCGGGCGCGCACCGCCAAAGTCAGCTCGATGATGAGGACGGCGAGGCTGACCACCAGCAGGACGGCCCCGACGATGAGATCGTTGCGGGTGCCGGTCACCCAGTCCTGGCCCTGTGGCTGGTAGCCGACGGTGAACGGCGCCACGACGAGCCACATCCCGACCGCGGCGAACAGCAGGGACACGATGGCGTGCACCCGGGGGGCGAACGGGATCATGACTGCTCCGTGGTGTGGGTCGGGATGGCCGACCGGTTGGTGGACAGGCCACCCCGGTCGTGTTCGGGGTTGTCGCGGTTGAGCGCGTCGACTAACGGCCGGAGCAGGTTGACGAGCTCGTCGGCCGGGCCGCCGGCCACGCCCGTGGGGGTTGCCGAGTCGGTGCCGCGCAGGGAGTCCGGGTCGGGGTAGGGGCTGCGCCGCGGCGGGAGGCCCCCGGCGGCGCGGAGCCTGCTGGTCAGGTCGGCGAGCAGGGCGATGCTGGCCAGGAGGGCGAGGATGGCCAGGCCGAGGCCGGTGAAGAAGTCGGTGGTGGTGGCGTTGGTCCAGCCCGTGCCCTCGGGCTGGTATCCCAGGGCGAACGGGGCCAGCATCAACCAGCCTCCGGCCAGCAAGGCGACGATCCCACCGGCCAGCCCGACGGTCGCGGCCCCGAGCGACCCGCGCCCGGCGTCACCGCCAGGCGTGGCCCGGGCGTGGCCGGTGTGGTGCGGTGCGGCTCGCCCCACGGGCGACAGATCATTACCGAGCCGATCCGACATGCTGGTCCTCTCGATCATCGTGGGTGGCGGGGAGCTCCGCGGTGGCGCCCGGTGTCGGGGTGGACCCGGTGACGCCGGCGAGCGCGGCGGCCAGCGCGCGGCGCGCCACGGGTCGCAGGACTTGCCGGGCGGCGGTTTGTGCGCGTTCGTGCTCGCTGCCCCCGCTGGGCGGCGCGAGTCGGGCGGCGGCGGCGGTCAGGTGAGGGTTCGCCCCGTCGGTGCGTTGTAGGTGATCGGCGAGCCATGCGAGCGCGACCGCCGCGACGAGCAGGGTATGCGTCGGCGCGGGGTCGGTGCCCGGGCGGAGCGCGGACGCGCCGGGCCCGCGCAGCGGGACCTCGCGCAGGAACAGGACCACGAGGAAGCCGAACACCGCGAACGGGACCGCGGCCAGGAACGCGGTCTGCAACGCGTCGGCGAAGCCGGTGATCACCGCGGTGTGGATCGGCTCGGGGAGGTTCATGATCTGCGCCGGGGTACCCAGCGACGGACCGCCGACCGGGAGACCGGCGGTCGGCACGCCGGCCTCGGCGAGCCGGTTGGGGATGGTGTCGCGCAGCCGGTGGGTCAGCAGCGCCCCGAACACGGCCACCCCGACCGCGCCGCCCAGGGAACGGAAGAACGTCGCCCCCGAAGTGGCCACACCGAGGTCTTTCCGGTCGACCGCGTTCTGGGTGGCCAGCACCAGGACCTGCATCACCAGGCCGATACCCACGCCGGTGATGAACATGAACAGCCCGGCCATCGCCAGGGGGGTGTCGACCTGCAGCCGGCTCATCAGGGTCAGCCCGACGGCCGCGACGAGCAGCCCCACCACCGGGAAGATCTTGTATCGGCCGGTGCGGGTGATCGCCCGCCCGGACCCGATCGACGCGATGAGCAACCCAACGACCAACGGCAGGGTCAGCAGCCCGGATGCGGTCGGGGTCTCGCCCTTGACGATCTGCAGGTACTGGGGCAGGAAGATGATCGCGCCGAACATGGCGATGCCGACGACGAACCCGGCCAGGCTGGTGATCACGAAGCTGTGGTTGCCGAACAGATGGGGGGGCATGATGGGTTCCCGGGCGCGGCGTTCCTGCCACACCGCGGCGCCCAGCATCACCACCGCGACCGCGAACAGCCCGTAGGTCCAGCCGGAGTTCCAGTCGAACTCCTTGCCGGCCAGGCTCAGCACCAGCAGCAGGCTGCTCACCGCGGCGACGATGAAGAACGCCCCCAGCCAGTCGATCGCGTGCAGGCGGCGCGGGAAGGGCAGCTTCAACACCCGCTCGGTGACCAGCAGCGCGACAAGACCGATCGGGATCCCGACCCAGAACGTCCAGCGCCACGACAGGTGCTCGACCAGGAACCCGCCCAACAACGGCCCGGCCACGGTGGCGACGCCGAACACGGCACCGATGTAGCCTTGGTACCGGCCCCGTTCCCGGGGGCTGACCACGTCACCGATGATCGCCTGAGCCAGCGCCATCAGCCCGCCAATGCCCAGCCCTTGCACCGCCCGGAACCCGACGAGCTGGATCATGTCCTGAGCAAATCCGCAGGCCAGCGACGCGACCAGGAAGATCCCGATCGCCGACTGGAACATGATCTTGCGGCCGTAGAGGTCGGACAGCTTGCCCCAGATGGGGGTCGAGGCGGTCGATGCCAGCAAGGTCGCCGACACCACCCAGGCCAGCTGGTCCTGCCCACCCAGCTCTCCCACGATCGTGGGCAGCGCGGTCGCGACGATCGTCTGCGACAACGCCGCGACCAGCATGCCCAGCATCAGCCCGACCAGCACCACCATGATCTGGCGGTGGGTCAACACCGGCATCCCCTGCGCCGCAGCCGGGCGGGCGGAGGCTGGGCGGGTCGCTACAGTGGGCGGTGAGGAACTCATCAGGTGTCACTCCGTTCGGGGTGGTCGGCGGGCCGAAGCTGCGGTGCCGTGCTGGCGGGGGCGGGCGGCCGATCCCGTGGTCATGGCAACGGGCTCGATACCGGGGAGGAAGCGCTCGAGAAGATCGGCGAACAACACCTGATCGCGAACCGGGCATGAGGTCGGCAGTTCCCGTACCAGCCGGCGACGCAGCTCGCGGGTCGATTCCAGGGCATCGCGTCCGTGGACGGTCAGTTGTAGCCGGCAGGCCCGCCGTCGTGCGGATCGGGCACCCGGCCAGCACCTTCGCGTGTTCCAGAGCTGCGATCTGGCGGCTGATCGTGGAGGGATCCAGGTGGATCCGGTCCGCAACCGCCGTGGGCCGCAGCGGCCCCTCGTCGTAGAGGCACCCGAGAACGCAGTAGGCCGAGCGTTCCAGCAACCGTCCCCCGGCACTCGAGACGTACATGCACCCGCTGTGCCCGCCGGACCAGCTCGGTCAGCCCGCGCTCGATCCGAGCCAGTGGATCCACGCCCGGCGACGATTGCATGACTGCTACATATCGTGATAGATGCACTAGCCACACGTCTAGCTACGATGGCGATGTCGGCTCCGCTCGCGTCTCGGGCCGGGTGATCGCCCACCGACATCCGCGGCGATCCTCGCGTCGCCGACGGAGCGGTGCGGCGCTGTCCCGTCGCAGCTCGCACGCGTCGCTGAGAAATGCTTCGGTCTGGGCGATGCCACGCGTCGTCTCCTTGATGACGATGAACTCAGCGAGCTTGTGGCGCCGCCACGTCGGCGGACACGCCTTGACAGATTGGGCGGCAATGGCGGGCTGGCCGCACATTGCGGCCCCGTAGTCGGCGCATCCGGCCAGCACCAGCCATGCTCCGTAGCGGAGGACGTTACCGGCGATCTCGGCCACCACCCACCCAAGAGCACGACCGATCCCGGGATACGTGTTACGCACCGGCCCCACCTCCACGCCGACCGGCCACACGGTGCCTGGCCGCGAAAGGGCGGGCGCTGATCACGCCGATGTGGCCAGCCGCCGCACCCGCGGGGAACGCTACGCCACTTTATATAGCAGGAACAGCCCTCTTGTCGTACGATCTGCACTATTCGGGCCGCCTGTGGCGGTCCGCTGAAAGCTGTTCTTCCCGGTCGGGGACGCCGGGCCGGCGCAGCGGCAGATCGCCGCGGCCAAGGCGGTGTGCCGCCGCTGCCCGGTGACCGAGGAGTACCTGGCCTGGGCGTTGCACGCGCGCTGTGGCCGGTCATCGGCGGCCTGGTCTGGTCGGTCGGAGTGACCCTGGCCGGGTACGGGCTCGGGTCGGTGGTGCCAAACGTGGACCGCTACCTGCTGCCGGTGATCGCCGCGGTCGTGATCGTCTCGCTGATCCCGCACGGGCTCGAGCTGCTGCACTCCCGGCGCCGCCCACCACGCCACACAGCGGCTTCGACTGACGGGCAGGCGCGCTGAGATGCCAGGGCTCGGCGACATCCTCGACGGCGCGGTCGAGGACACCCAGACGTTTCTGAACTGGGCCAACCGCGACGGGTTCGACGCGGTGACCGCCTTCGCCACCCGGACCGGCTGGCTCCACCCGGTGATGGCGGGCTACGCCACCTACGGCGTCGTCGGGTTCGCGGCGTTGCTGCTGGCCGGGTGGTGGCTGGCCCGCCGCGCGACCAACGCACCGGCCTCGACCGCTCCGTCCTCATCTGCGCCGTCCCCCGTCCCGTCCGCTTCGTCGGCTGCCGGTCGGCCGGCGCGGAAGATTGCGACGGCACTGTGGGCCCCGGTGGGGATGCTGATCGCGCTCCGGCTCAACCAGATCGTGGTGGCCTCGGTGCACGAGCTGCGGCCCTACATCGTGCTGCCCGCAGCGGAGGTGCTCGTCGCCCGCCGCGCCGACTACGCCTTCCCGTCCGACCATGCGGTGATGGCCGGCGCCGTCGCGGCCGGGGTGTGGCTGGCTTCCCGACCCCTCGGGTACCTCGCCGCCGCGGCGGAGCTGCTGATGGCGTCCGCCCGGGTGTATGTCGGCGCGCACTGGCCCGGGGATGTGCTGGTCGGGCTGGTCTTCGGCGCCGCGGTCACGATTCTCGGCTACCTGCTGTGGCGCACGCCGCTGACCTCGGCGGTGTTCAGGCTGGCCCGCTCCAGGCTGCGGCCCCTGCTGACCGCGCACGCCACCGCGCTGGAGAACCTCGAGGCCGAACCCGACCGGACCGAGGGGGCCCAGCTCGTTGCGGATTCGTCCGGGGACGGCAGCGACTTGCCGTGGGTTCCTCGCCGCACCAATCGGGGACAATGTCGAGTTCGCCATCGGGCACTCCGGCGTCAGCGCTGGTACCTGCGATTCGGCCGCTACGTGTTCCTCACCGAGGACCGGCTGAACAAGGCCGAGGGCTTCTTCACCCGCCACGGTGGGAAGCTCGTCACGATCGCCCGGTTCGTCGAAGGGCTGCGCCAGGCCAACGGTATCGTCGCCGGGCTTGCCGGAATGCCGTGGCGGTCCTGGTGTTCAACGCGCTCGGCGCGCCGATCTGGGTCGGGACCTGGAGCGCGGTCGGGTACCTCGCCGGCAACCCGGCAACCATCTCGACGCTCATCTACGCCCAGGTCAGACGCTACGAGCTCTACTTGCTCATCGCGCTCGCCGTCGTCGCGCTCGCCGTCGAACGCGCCGACCGCGACGCCGAGACGGCCGTCCCCAACCTGTTCCAGGCGCCTACCCAGAACCAGGACCGCACCGTGGTCCAGGGCCGCCGACCCGGCCTGGGACGGTCCTGATCGGTCACCCGCAAGTGCCCGAGGCGAACGCCTCATCGCACGCCCAGCTCATGATGGATTCGGTCGGGGTTCGCGCCAGTCGGGGGCCTCGGGGCTGTCGGCGACGGCCTTGGACCAGCGCTCGGCGAGTCCCTCGAGGAGTCGGCTTTCGACTTCGGCGGCGACGTGGGAGTAGGTCTGCTGGATTTTGTCGTCGAGGATGTGCCCGAGCCTGCGGGCTTGGGCGATCTCGGGCACGTTGTCGGCGATCATCCACGTCTTGTGGCTGTGGCGCAGCCCGTGAAACGTCAGCCCGGTCTTTGCCGGCGAGAGCCGTACGTGCGGACGGGTTTGGGTCAGGTTGCCGTCGGCCGCGGGACGCATCGCGCGGCGCCCGAAGTTGCTGCGCCGGTGCCACTCCCCCTCCGGCGAGACGAACACGTGCGGGTGGTTGTGGCCCTCGAGGTGGGCGCGCAGCAGCTCGACCAGGAAGTTGGGCAGGGTGATGGTGCGGGCGGACTCGGCGGTCTTGGGCGGGCCTAGCTCGAGGCCACGGCTGGACTCGTGCAGCGTCCCGACGTCAGGGTCGATGACGATCAGTCCGTCGTCGAGGTGGGTGTTGGCGCGGCGCAGGCCGACCAGCTCGCCCCAGCGGGCACCGGTCCACGCCGCAGTCACGATCAGTGTGGCCGCGGCTGGGCCACCGATGGGTAGGCGGGCGGCGTTGTCGGCTACAGCGAGCGCTTCTTGCGGGGTGGCCCAGATCCGTTCCACCCGTCGGGTGGCGCGGTGGCGGCCACGGCGCCGCGACCGGATCGGGTTGGCCACGATGAGCCGCTCCTCGACCGCGTCAGCCAACATCAACGACAGCAGTTTCGTCACCCCGGACACGGTCGACAGGGCGTAGCCGCTCGCCCGGAGTTGCTTGGTCCACGCTGCGGCCTTGATACCGGAAATGTCGGCGAGCCCTTCATCGCCCCAGCGGGGAAGGATGTGGCATCGCAGCATGCTGCGGTAGTAGTCCTCGGTGCGGATCGCGACATCGAGGGCGTCGAGCCAGTCCACGCTCCACTCTCGCAAGGTGGTCTTCCCCGCGGCCGGGTCGATCCACGTGCCGTGGCGTTGCTCGGACTCGAGTGTGTTGGCGTGCTGCCCGGCCGCGGTCTTACTGGTGAACCCGTTGACCGCGCCGATGGTGCCGTCCTCGCGGCGATAACGGACCCGCCAGCTGCGGTTACCGCTCTGCTCCACCCAGGCCATGTCGTGGTGTCCCATCCCTCATCACACGGCAAACCAGTCTTGGCGACCCCGCAAGCCCGAGACGCCAACGTCCATGGACGCTCCGATACGGCCAGAGCGGAACCCCTGCTCTGCCCAGCAGACGGGTGATCGGTCATCGTCGGCGGATCGGTCGGCGACGCAGCGGCGTCGTTGGTCCGGCCGGGCGCGCGCCCGCGGCGGCGATCGCTTCCACATCAGCGCGGGAGAACCGCAGATGCTTGCCCATGAAGGTGCACGGCACCCGGCGCTCGGTCACGCGGCGACGCAGCCACGACTCCCGCACTGCCAGCAACTCCGCTGCGTGGCCCGGGGTATAGAGCGGGAGAACCCCCGCCATGGGGACGCTAGGTCCCACAGCGGGCCGCACCGAGCAGCCCGGATCCGCCTCCGCCACATCGGTGCCCAGACGTGCGCCGGGCGCGGCCGCGGCGCTCACGGCCGGGCGGGATCGATCGGGTCCAGTCATCGCCTGCACCCGATACCCACCCAGCGTTCCTCGGCCGGCGCACCGCCCGCCTCGAAACCGCCGGATGTCGGGGTTACGCGGCCCGCGGGTGTGTCAGGATCGGCTCCGTGGCCGTCCCGGAGATCCATGTGCAGCGCATCGCGGCGTACTGCGCGACCCGGGTGCCCGCGCAGGCGCGCGACCAGATTCGAGTCGAGCACACAGTCCGCGGCGCCACGGTGACGATCATCGAAACGCGCCCCCCCTGGGACGGGACCGACGCGGCGTGGACCCGGCGGCCGATTGCGCAGCTGCGCTACGACGGGCGCCGGTGGCGGCTGTGGTGGCCCGATCGCCGCACCCGCTGGCACCCCGTCGACGCCGCCCCGACGGTGTCGCCTGATCCGCTGATGAAGATCCTCGACGATCCCGGCTCCGCACCGTTCTGGTAGGCCGCCGGCGATTCGCCAGCCGCGGCGTCTCACGCGGCCGGGTTCGCGTCGCACGGGCTCGCCCCTGCTCGCCCGGTCCGAGCCGCCGCATCCGCCCGGCGCGCTCCCAACGCGGCCGGGTTGTCACCGGTACCGGCCGCGAACGCACCGGGCCTGTCCGTGCGGAACAGCAGGACGTCCTCGTGCGCGATGAGGTGCAGGGGCAGCCCGGCGTCGCGCTGTTTGCGGATGAAGTCGCGCTGGAAGAACGAGCCGCGGGCGACGAGGCCGTCGTCGGCGACGCGGCCGAGCAGGGCGACGCAGCGCTCCACGGGCACCAGTCCGGCGCGGGTGCCGCAGGCGAGGATCTGGGAGGGCAGGTCGATCAGTTCGGCGTGCTCCCGCCACGGCCGGACGGTGATTGCCACGTGCGCGCCGGGACGCAAGACTTCGGCGAGGGCGGTGAGGATCCGCTGGAAACCGGCCAGAAGGCGATGGTGACCGATGTTGGCGAGGTTTCCCCGGTCGAGCAGGTTGCCGTAGAGGTGGTGGTACTTCTGCACGCCGCCTCCAGGGATGACCGACACCTGCCCGTGGGTGGAGGGACCGTAGGGCGGGGAGGTGACCACGAGTGCGACGTTGCCCGTGTGGCGCGCGGGCAGCAGCGTGGCGAGTTGACGTGCGTCACCGTGCAGCACGCCGGAGTCGTCGAGCACGGCCGGGTCGATGCCGTGCTGGCGGGCGAGGGTGAGGTTGGCGCGGGCGACGTCGACCCAGTGCGGCTCGTACTCGACGCCGACGGCGCGCCGACGGAGGTGGACGGCCTCGACGAGGGTGGTGCCGATGCCACACATCGGGTCCAGGACGAGGTCCCCGGGGCGGGTGTAGTGGGCGATGGCGTGGGCTGCGACGGCGGGCAGCATCTTCGCCGGGTGCGCGGTCGACTCTGCGGTGTACCGCTCGCGGCGCTGGCTGGCGGGGGGCCGCTGCGCGGTGGTCCACACCGACAGCGGCAGGTCCTCGATGTCGGGAACAGCGGCGGACGGGCCAGCCGCGGGTTCGGGGTGAGCGGTGGCGGGCATGACGGTAGCTCCCGGGTCGGCGGGCGAGGGACGGCGAGCGGGCAAGCGGGTCACGGTTGCGGCGACCGGGCCGTGGCGGGGTGGGCGCCGCCGCCGTGTCCGACAACCCGCGAGTTGCATGACAGCGCGATGAGGGACGGAACGTTGCTTAGGCCCTGGACCTCGGTCTGCGACCTGCTTCGCGTTGTCCTGAGGTGTTGTGAGTACTCTTCAGGATTCATGAGGCTTGACTCCACTTGGTGAGTTGAGATCGGAAATACTGAAGACGGGAGACGTGGGTTGACGCTCGGCGTCGTACGAGATCTGCGTTCGGTCCGGGCACCGGTCGATGCGGAGGAGCTCGCGGCGTTCGAGACCGACGTGGTGGCCGAGTTTGTGATGGCACGCTCGGCGGCTGGGCTGGCCGACAGCACGATCCGTGGTGAGGTCGGTCAGCTCGACAAGGTCCGCGGCTGGTTCGGCCGCCCGGTGTGGGAGATGGACCCGTCCGACGCCGACCGCTACTTCGGCCAAGAGCTGCGCTCGGGGTCGAAGGCGACCCGGATGGCGCGGGCGCAGGCGGTCCGGGTCTTCTTCGCGTTCCTGCAGCTGCGCCATGCCGCGGAGATCCACGTGATGTGAGGTTCCCCCGGTAGCCCGGAGTGTCGGTTACCTGGCGGATGCCGGGTCGGGTTCGGCGGCCGCAGCCGCTGGGTGGTCGTCGGGTCGAGCATGCCAGGCCGCTTCGTACTCGTCGGGTGAGCGC